>Ga0073924_1000024_pt1 | contig 30267 bp, 28 predicted proteins | sample GWRWT4_14Oct14_FD_70957 | JGI IMG/M metagenome (GOLD analysis project Ga0073924, IMG submission 70957) | Sand microcosm microbial communities from a hyporheic zone in Columbia River, Washington, USA - GW-RW T4_14-Oct-14 | ecosystem: Engineered > Artificial ecosystem > Sand microcosm >...
TGAGCGGACCGGACCTGACAGAACTCTCTGTCAGGTCCGGCCGGCAATCAGCCTATCAGGATATTTCAAGCCCGCGCATTTGACCCTCGTCACGCCAGTTTTGCATTATCCTGAAGAAGTCCTCTGAACTGCCGCCATATTGTCCGTTCTGGCCGCTGCGTTCGCCGGGTTTGCCTTCATTATTGTAATAGCCAGGGGTGCATTCCGCATAGAAGCGCAGCCCCAGTTTCGCCTTGCGGATGATGACCTGCACCCATTCGTCTTCCCCCTGCTGCGAGGCTTCGACCACCGTATGGTTGCTGTCCTTCATCTTCTTGATGATGTGAGAAAGGTGCTTGGCGTTTTCATCCAGCGCATGTGGGAAATTCGCCGTAAAGCCGGACTGCATCGTTCCCATGATAAAACAGTTGGGGAAACCGCGCGTGTGCATGCCATGCAGGGTGGCAACGCCATTGGCCCATTTGCCGCTAAGCGTCTGTCCATCACGGCCAACCAGATCATAGCCGGAGCGCCGTGTATATTCCGTACCCACCTCAAATCCGGTGGCGAAAATCAGGCAATCAACTTCATATTCCTTGCCGTCGAACACCACGCCTTTTTCGGTTATCCGGTCGACGCCCTGACCACGCGTATCCACCAGTGTCACATTGGGACGGTTGAAGGTCGGCAGATAATCGTCATGGAAACAGGGGCGCTTGCAGAACTGCCGGTAATAGGGCTTGAGCGCCTCTGCGGTGGCCTTGTCCTTGACAATGGAATCGACGCGCGCGCGCACGCCTTCCATTTTTTCGTAATCCAGCAGTTCGGTGAAGGCCAGCATCTCAGAGCGCGATGCGCCCGCGCCACTGCCTGCCCTTACCTTGACCAGCAGGTTGCGGATGATTTCGGTCCAGCCATCATTGACCAGATCTTTTTCGGCATAGCCGCCGGTGACCAGAATGTTGAAATTTTCCAGGCGTTCCTTTTGCCATCCCGGCTTCAGGGTCTTTACCCATTCAGGATCTGTTGGGCGGTCATTTCGTACGTCTACGGATGATGGGGTACGCTGAAACACATAGAGATGCTTTGCCGCCGCGCCCAGATGCGGAATGCATTGCACGGCGGTGGCGCCAGTGCCGATAATGCCGACGCGCTTGTCCTTCAGGCCGGTCAGATTGCCGGTGGAATCACCGCCCGTGTAATTATAGTCCCAGCGGCTGGTGTGGAAGGTGTGGCCTTTATAACTATCAATGCCGGGAATGCCGGGCAGCTTTGGCCGGTGCAGCGGACCATTGGACATAACCACAAAGCGCGCCTTCATGCGGTCGCCGCGATTGGTCGAAATGATCCATCTGGATTCTTTTTCGTCCCACTCCATGCCGGTGATTTCGGTTTGCAGGCAGGCATTATCGTAAAGATCATATTTCCTGGCGATCGCCTGGCTGTGCGCCAAAATTTCCGGCGCATCCGTGTAGCGCATTTTGGGGATATAGTTCAGCTCTTCCAGCAGCGGCAGATAGATATAGGATTCAACATCGCAGGCCGCGCCCGGATAGCGGTTCCAGTACCAGGTGCCGCCAAAATCGCCACCCTTTTCAATCATGCGGATGCTTTTGATGCCTGCTTCACGCAGACGCGCGCCCGCCAGCAGGCCGCCAAAGCCGCCGCCAATGACCGCAACCTCGACCTCATCAAACAGCGGCTCGCGTGTGAAGGGCTCCACATAGGGGTCTTCAAGAAAATGGGAAAAGTCGCCCTTGGGCTGTTGATATTGCTCATTGCCATCGGGACGGATGCGTTTGTCACGTTCGGCGCGATATTTCGCAAGCAGCGCTTCAGGATCGAACGCTATGTCCATGCCCAGTTTTTTGGCCAATTCCTTCGTTGGCATGATCACTTCGTGATCCTGCCTGCTAACGCGTGTTGTTCCCTGGCTAGCTTCGCTCATAACATTTCACTCCGATTTCTGAGGCTAGGACCCCGATAATTCAAGATAACTGACAATATATCAGTTTTTTACACCCGGCAACAGATCAAACACAGAATCAACCTATAGAACGGCTTGACGGGTGTAAATTCACGCGCTATGCATGCCCCTGATCTGGACCCGCTAGCCGGGCCTTTTTCATTTGTTGCACCGATTTGCTGCTCTCATTTCTGCTCTCAAAGGAACGATCCATGGCCAGACGCTGTGAACTTACCGGCACCGGCGTATTAACCGGCAATAATGTCAGTCACGCGAATAACAAAACGCGGCGGCGTTATTTACCCAATCTGGTAAATGTCACCCTGACCAGCGACGCCATGGGCCAGGGGGTGCGGCTGAAGATTTGCGCCAGCACCTTGCGGTCGGTCGATCATAATGGCGGCCTTGACGCCTATCTGATGAAGGCGGATGCATCCAATATGTCTCTGCGTGCAAAACGGCTGAAAAAGCAGATTGCGGCCCGCCGCGCCGCTACCGAAGCTAATGCGTCAGTCTGAACATTAGCAGCAGATTGTTCTGTAATGGACTGAAATTATCGTCTGAAATCAGATAAATGACGGTTTCGCCGCGGGCATTTGTCCGCGCCGCCAGCCCTTCGAAATTATCTATCCCATAGCGCGCCGCGAGATTGATCAACACCTCTCCATCCAGCACGGCGTCCGGGATAAGCGTATCTGCCTTGATGCGTCTGATTTGCACCCCTGGCCCTCCGGCTACAGTATAGCGCCTTTCCAGCACCAGCAGATCGCCATCCGGCAAAAATGCGAGGTCGGTAGGCGAAAAGTCGCGTTCACGGCGAAGATAAAGCTTTGCAAATTTATCCCTGTTGATCAGCCAGCCAACAGGGTTGCCTGCATCGTCAAGCCAGGCCTCTGTAAGGGCGATCAGGGCGCCATCGGTGCGCCGCGCCAGCGCCTCTATACCCTTGTTCTGTGGCGCTAATCTGAGTTCCTTCGGCGCTGCAACGGGTATTGGCTTCGCCTGCATGCCACCGGGATATAGGTATATGTGATGATTGCCCTCGAAAGAGACATAGGCCGGGCCCGTAAGATCGCCAGGCGAATCCAGGCTCAGCGCTTCCGCATCAACATTGCCTCTGCCCTGCACCGGCCGGCCATCAAGCCCCAGTAAGGGGGAAATTCTGGCGTCTGCCAGGCCCGTCAGCCGCTCCCCTTCATAGACAAGCTCAGCTTCCAGCCAGTTCCCTTTATCGGTTATCGCCAATAGACGGCGGCCATCTGAGCTGATTTGCAGGCCAGACAAGCCCCCAAAGTCAGTGTTGCGGCTTCGCATAACAATGCCGGATAGATAAACCAGCTTCCCAAATTCGGTGCGCGCCGTGTCCTGACTGTCCAGAATATGCGTACCGCTTTCAATTGCGATCGGGGTGGCGGCATTCACCTGCTGCAAAATAAACGGACTAAATAGTCCAAACGAGAGCATCAGAAACTGCAAACATTTTTTGAAAAACATGGGAAACTTTCGCTGGACCATAATCGGGATTATCCAACAAGTTCCCATAGAACAATGAAAAACGCCAGCAGGCTGACGGTAACGCCACCCAGCCCCAGAATGATCCGGGTATGCGGCTTAATAGTCACCGATGGAGAGGCAAAGCCGAATTTGGCGGCTGGAAATATTTGCTGGCGCATCAGAAGCGTCGCAAGCATCACCACGGCAAACCCGAGGAAAACTGTAAGCATTGGTCCATTCGATAGCATGCGGCCTCCAGATCGATTCGCGCTTGCAGGTTAGCTTAACTATTTTCAATATAGGTTAATAAATTCCTAAAATACGTCTGGATAGACGGGGCTGGACACGCCATTATGCCAGGGGCTTGGGAAAACGGCATTGGCTTTAAGGAGCAATGGACAGATGACGGCACACATTGAGGACCTTCGTGAAGCCTATATTCAAACGATCCGCCTGAACCGGCCCGAAAAGAAAAACGCCCTGACGCCACAAATGTATCTGGCGATTGCCGAAGCTTTGCGCAGCGCGCAAACCGACAGAAAAGTTCGCGTGACGGTTCTTACCGGCAGCGGGGACAGCTTTACGGCGGGTAATGACATTGGCGATTTCGTCATCACCTCGAACGCACCGAAGGGTGAAAAATCCCTGACCCAGGGGCCGGCTCCCTTTCCTACATTTCTGGCCGCGCTGATGACGGCGAAAAAGCCTGTTATCGCCGCTGTGAATGGCCTGGCGATTGGCGTTGGCGTCACCATGCTGATGCATTGCGATCTGGTTTACGCCGCCGATACTGCCCGCTTTGGCATGCCGTTTGTTAATCTGGGCGCGGTGCCTGAAGCAGGATCATCCGTGCTGATACCCAACATGATCGGAAGAATGCGGGCGATGGAACTGTTTTTGCTCGGCGATCAGTTCACGGCGCAAAAGGCGCAGGAACTGGGGTTTGTAAACGAAATTTTTCCCGCCACTCAGTTGATGCCGGAAGTCATGCGCATTGCGGCGCGGCTCGCCGCAAAACCACCCAGCGCGATGCGCGAGACAAAACGGCTGGTTCGCGAGAATGGCGCGCAGCTCGACAATGCGATCCGCGAAGAAGGCCGGACTTTTGATGCGCAATTGCGGACACCCGAATCAAAAGAAGCCATGAAGGCGTTTAACGAGCGCCGCCCGGCGGATTTTTCTGAATTTGATTAGCTTCCTGTATGGCGTTACGTTCGCGCAGTGTCTGTAGAATTTCTGCATGGCGCTGGCGCGTCAAATTGTAACGCGTGAAATAAATCACGCCAACAGCCATTATCACGGCGATCATTGGTCCATTGAACAAGCCTAGTTCGGTAAGTTTTTCGTCCGCGATGGCGCCAGGTTCTGCGCGAACCGGAAATGCGATCAAGTCGATAGCTATGCCCGCCAATATATGCCCGAAGGCCGATGCAGATTTCCCCGCGAACGATGCCGCTCCAAAGAAAATCCCCTCCTGCCGCCGGCCATTGGTCAATTCGTGTTCATCCGCAATATCCGCCATCATTGACCCGCCACTGACACCGGCAAGCGCTGCGAAAAAAGCCGCGAGAAAAACCAGAAACAACAGGACAGGAAACAAGGCCGGATGATCATTCGCCGGAAAATATCCGATCTCGCGCAATGTTGGCCCAATAGCCACCAGGAGCACCAGCATTGCGGACCCGATTACGAAGGTAAGCTTTTTATCAAACCTTTCATGGCTGCGACGCAAAATCATCAACCCTGCAATGAAACCGACGCTGGCCCAGATAATGTAACTGGAGATTTGTGTTTGAGACATTTCCCAATAATAAGTCGACATATGTAATTGCAACGTCGCATGTGTTCCGACGACTACATAGAAGAACAGCAGCCCAACGAACAATGCGCGAAACGACTTGTTGGCAAGCGCCTGCCTCATCTCACGCAACATACGGATCAATCCGGTTCCCAGATCGTTATGTACCGCCTTTGGTAAAGTTGGAATCAAACGGTGCGTGCCAAGCGCGCTGAATGCAATGACAACAACCATAACCAGCGCCATAGTAAGAGCGAAAGGCGGATAGCGTGACGGATCAAGCTGTCCGTTGGTAAAGTCTCCACTTGGCGCGAAAAAATAATTCATCCCTACAAGCAGACATAGTACCGATCCAGCAGCACCGAACAGAGTGCGAATGGCAACAACACTGGATCGCTCTGTGTAATGAGAGCTGAGTTCAGCGCCAAGGGAGAGATGCGGCACATGAAATAGCGCAATAGCGGCGCGTGACAGTATTGAAAATCCGGTCAGCCAAAAGAAAAGCCCCATCGGCCCAAGCCCGTCTGGAGGATCAAACAAGAGATAAAATGTAATCCCCAGCGGCGGTAATGCAGCATACATCAGCGGGTGGCGGCGTCCAAAACGCGATTGCAGATTATCCGAGTATGATCCAATCAGCGGGTCGATCACCGCATCAACAATCAACGAAACACCAACGGCCAACCCTGCCAGGCTACCGCTTAAACCCAACACCTGCACAAAATAAAAGAACAGAAAAAATTCAAAAGCCCGCGTTTTTATCCCTTCGGCTGCGCGGCCCACCCCATAAGTAAGCTTAGTACGCCAGCTCAATTTGGCAGACCCATCCATTTGCGTCATATAATCCCGATCAATAGGGCTCCATCAGCGGGTTGCGAGCACTCAATACAACCAGGACAAACAGTAGCGCACCTGGCAAGTGAGCGAAACCCAGTATCCTGTGTTCCCAGGATTGTGGCGCGTCAAGGCCGGACACGGTTGTACGACCCGAGACATAGGTGAAGAATGGTCGGCCCTAGTGGACGGGTTCAGAACCCGCCCGGAACGTAGACTGTTGATTTTGCAGATGTCCGTGGCGGGGAAATATATGAATACACATGGAATGTTAGAGAGCTACGGATCGGTTTAATCAACAGTTTCATTTTGAGGTCATGAGTTCTCTTTTTTATTTAAATTTGCTTCAATTTGAAAAAGCGTTCCATTAAGGCAATTAAGCAAGTCTTTTAAATCAGATGAATCGGCCTTCCTATGATCGCGATTCTCGCTGCTTGAAAGCCAGCAAAGAAAGCCTTCCTCGTGGATTAATAACGAGTCATGAATGGCATTGCGCTTTTTGGCAAGTTCTGTAAGATTATCGAAATTCAACCAGTCAGGAATAGAGATTTTTCTTTCTTCAAACTTACCCTTTATGTGCCTAATACGATTAGCGAGCGTTTTAAATTCTGTTTTTAGTTCCGCAATCACATCCAATATATTTCTCTGCGGCTCCAGTTTCTGATGGTAGACACTCATCAGAAGCCTTTCCAATTCACCGACACGAATAGTAATAAGACCAACCAGTTTTGCAAGTTCGATTGGAATTTCGGAGTCCCTAGGGAGACGGTATAGCCCTTTTTGTTTTGTCATAATTCTTTGCCTAAAAATGCCGCTTTGCAAATGCCCTGCCGGAACCAGATTTTAGATATTTCTCGAATGCGTATGCCTTCTTATGATCATCAAATGCAAAGTAGTTTTTTATCTTCCAAGGTTTATACTTGGCCGTATGTAGCACTTCTCCAGCATTATGCTGTTTTAATCTGGATTTCAAATCTTCGGTTATCCCGTCATAGAATCGATTGGGATCAGACAGGCTCTGAAGAATATAAACATACTTCATATGCTGCTCCAGTCCGCCTTCGTGCTACGCACTTCGGCGCGACAGCCTTCTCCTAACGTGTTCGCCCCGTCAAGCCACTACGTGGCTCGCCGAGCCGAAGCACGTAGTGCGAAGGCTGGTCGGGGAGACTGGATTCGAACCAGCGACCCTCTGCTCCCAAAGCAGATGCGCTACCAGGCTGCGCTACTCCCCGAATGAGAAAGGGATCAATATCCTAACCAGGCGGCGGGCGCACCCATATTAATGCGAAATATCGACATTTTTTGTTTCACGCAGAAACGCAGCCCCGATGATACAAGTCATTAGCGCTATGAGGATCGGATACCACAGCCCATTATATATATTCCCTGTAGACGCAACAATGGCTGTTGACAGCAAGGGAAGCATGCCGCCAAACCAGCCATTGCCGATATGATAGGGCAGCGACATGGAGGTATACCGGATGTTGGCTGGAAACAATTCCACCAAATAAGCAGCGATCGGGCCATAAACCATGGTCGCATAAACCAGCATAACCAACAAAATCAGCTCAGCCATGAACCAGTCTACTTTTGCAGGATCCGCTTTGGCGGGTAGCCCGGCTGTTGTGAACGCCTCCTGCCAGCGGACGGCGTCCCACCCTGAAAGGCCGGTCCCGCCAATATTGAGGCCGATCCTGTCCCCTGGAACATCTTCTTTTTCAAAGGAAACACCCAGTTTTGCGACAAAATCCTGGGCGCGGTCACAGTCCGAAAAACTTGACCATGGCCCAACAAAGATATGCAAATTGCACTGCGACGCATCGGCGGAAATGACAATTTTGTTGTTTTCCTGAAATGCCGCCAGGTCAGGGTTAACCGCCTGGGTCAACGCGCCGAAAAGTGGAAAATAGGTCAAAACCGCGAGCGCACAGCCAGCCAGTATGATTTTCAGACGTCCTATCTTGTCGGACAACCAGCCAAAAAAGATGAATAACGGGGTGCCGATCAGCAAGGATACCCCGATCAGCCCGTAGGCCAGCAGAAAATCCAGCTTCAGTGTAATCTGCAGGAAGAACAGCGCGTAGAACTGACCCGTATACCACACCACCCCCTGCCCCGCAGTCGCCCCAAGCAAGGCCAGCAGCGCCAGCTTATTATTGGGATAGCGCAAAAAACTATCGGTAAGCGGCTGTTCGGATCCGCGCCCTTCCGCCTTCATTTTCTGAAACACCGGAGATTCATTCAACCGCAGCCGTATGACGATAGAAAAAATCAGCAGTACGAGTGACACCAGGAAAGGCAGCCGCCAGCCCCATTCCGAAAACATCTCCGCTTCCAGATAAATACGGCACAGGCCGATCACCAACAACGCAAGAAAAAAGCCAATCGTTGCCGTCGCCTGTATAAAGCTGGTCGTAAAACCACGTTTGCCATGCGCGGCATGTTCCGCGACATAGGTGGCCGCCCCACCATATTCGCCACCCAGCGCCAGCCCCTGCAACAGCCGCAAAATTACCAGCAATATCGGCGCAAGCCATCCAATGGTGGCATAGGTTGGCAAAAGCCCTACCGCAAAAGTGGCCCCACCCATGACGATGATGGTAATAAGAAACGCATATTTGCGTCCTGCCATATCGCCGATACGGCCAAAAACCAGCGCGCCAAAAGGCCGCACCAGAAAGCCTGCGGCATAGGTGGCGAAGGCCGACATCAGCGCGGCCATTTCATTTCCTGGCGGGAAAAACAAAGTGGCGAAAAATGGCGCCAGGGTGGCGTACAGAAAGAAGTCGTACCACTCAAAAACGGTGCCAAGCGAAGATGAAAAGATTACAAATCTTTCCTCTTTACCGATGCCCTGATCTTCTGTGGCAGGCAAAGCTTCAGCAGGAGAGGCCCGCATAGATTATCCCCCTAGCGCTGCGCGCATTCCCGCAAGGGCGGCGTTAAATCGTCCTGCCTGATAGGCTTCGTCTTTGGCCGTCGCCGCAAAAACTGCGTCCAGAGCTTTGGTAAGATTCTGCAATTGCGGCTCCGGAACGGCCTTTTCCGCCCTCATGGCGGCAACAAGGGTGTCCATTGCCATTGTGGCCTGTTCGGCATCTGCATAATCGCTGTATTGGCCATCCGCGCCGGCCTGAACTAGACCCTTGAGCATGGCCTTCATGACATTGGCGTCAAAGGCGTTAGCGGCGAATTTTGTGGCCATCTGGCTTGTGAGGCCATGCAGATCATTCGCTGCGGCTGCAAGCTGTCCCATGCCGGTTGAGCCAGAAGAATGCAGCGCCCGGGTCTTCGCGGCAATGGACTGTGCAAGGGCGGGATCAACAACCTGGGTCAGCACCTGAAGCATGACCAGACTTGAATCATTAACGTGCGGCATACCAGGTGTGCGCACGCCATTGCCGCGCGGCTGCCAGTTCTGATTGCTCATGGGGGTATGGCAGGAATGACAATCGAACAGCACAAATTCTGGAAACAGGCCATCGCGGTTACGTTTGCCGTCCGCCAGCGCCGCCATATGTTCGCGGGCCATCATGGCCTGGCCGATCGCCCATAATTTGATGCCGGAAATAACGCCTTTGCGCTTGCGGTAATCATCGTCCACCACGAAATGCGCGGGTTGTATCTGGGTGAACGTGTCCAGTTCAAAACTCATGCGCGGATGGCCTGCCCCCATCATGCGATGGGTGACAAATTTTTCCTGATTACCAAAATGGCAGGACAGACATAAGCCAGCCCGCACCATCGGGTCTTCCGTAGCGGTCATGCCCTTGGCGACATTATCGGCGTGGGGGGGCGCAGCAGTATGGCTGCTAAGCCAATTTTGCGCACCGCCGTGACATCCTTCGCAACCAACGCCTTCGCTGATCTGAAAGCCAGGGCCGCGTTTGCCGGCGGGTGGATTATCCGCATGGCAGTCTAAACATATTTTGGCCGTATGCGCATCGCCCACACCAAGATTGCGCGCGATGCGCTTGGACTGCGCGCTTAACAGGGTTTCATAGGCCTTGGAATGTTTGTCATGGCGCACCCAGGTGACATATTCGTTCAATTGAACATTTGTGTCTGTCGTAGCGCTGGTGGCGCCATGGCAGGTGCTTCCAGCACATGAGGCCACGCCCAGATGCTGTGCCTCGTTCCCCGCAGCATATGCTGACGAAATCAGGCAAAACAGGAGGATAACAAGACCCGCCAAAGGCAACAGGCTAATATGAGCCAGCTTGCAATTCTTCATGTGCCGCCCCCCTAAAAGTGCTAAATATTACAGGTATCCGTTTATGCCCCATAGTCTTCACCGACTCTAGCGCATTTAGCAGACAATGTTAAAAATGTGATTCGCATCGTGACCAGTATAGATTAATCCACAAAGTGTGATGCAGGAGCGTGTGTGTCAATAAAAAGACAGGCTACGGAGTTTCAGCAGAAAATTGCAGAAGCCCTGCTGGCGCGCGGTGTCTTGCAGCCAGAGCAGCTTGCCCGCGCCCAGGGTGCGCAGGCATCCGCGGGGGGGCGGATTGATCTGACGCTGACCCGATTGGGTTTGGTGGCGGAACGCGATATGGCGCTGGCTTATGCGCAAGTGCTGGCGTTACCGTTGGCGGGCCGTGAAAGCTTTCCACTCTCCCCCATCTGGCCAGGCCGGCTGTCTCCCTCATTTTTGAGAAAAGCCCGCATTTTGCCGCTGGCGGAGAAAGATGGGCGGCTTGTGGTCGCCATGGCCGATCCATTGGATACGCCATCCAATGAGGCTTTGTTTCTGGCTATAGGTTCCTATCCCAGTATTGCCGTGGGTGTGCCTGGGGATATTGACGCCGCCCTCCTGCGGCTTTACGGACCAGAAGAAACATCCCGCCATGACCCGGTCGCGCACAGCGGCGCATCCGCGTCAGATCTGCAACAGCTACGCGAGCAGGGCAGCGACGCCGTTGCGGTGCGCCTGGTCAATCAGCTCATTGCCAGCGCCATTTCGTCGCATGCTTCAGATATCCATATTGAACCTTATGACGGCGCTCTGCGGGTGCGTTACCGCATAGACGGGGTGCTAGCCTCGGCCCCCGCCCCTGACTTTTTGCATCATGCAGCCCTTGTCGGCCGTATCAAGGTGCTTTCCGGGCTGGACATGGCGGAACGCAGAAAACCACAGGACGGCAGGTGCCTGATCAGTATAGAGGGCCGCCGCGTCGATCTGCGAGTGTCCATCCTTCCTACCCTGCATGGGGAAGGCGTGGTCATGCGGATATTGGACCAGACGACAGCGCCGCTTGATCTGGGTCTGCTAGGGTTTGGCCCGGAACTTCAGAGCCAAATCGCCACATTGATCCGTCAGCCGCATGGCGTCATGCTGATCTGCGGACCAACCGGCAGTGGTAAGACAACAACGCTCTACGCCATTTTGCGAAGTTTACAAAAGGAGCAGGTGAAGATCGTTTCCGTCGAAGACCCGGTGGAATATCAGATTGAAGGCGTCAACCAGATTCAGGTTCGCCCGCAAATTGGCCTCGGTTTTTCCGAAATCCTGCGCGCGACGCTGCGCCATGATCCGGATATCATCATGGTGGGTGAGGCTAGGGATTCCGAAACCGCCCATATCGCCATTCAGGCTGCCTTGACCGGCCATCTTGTATTATGTTCGCTGCACACAAATGATGCGGCGGGCGCCGTTACGCGCCTTGCTGATATGGGGATCGCGCCTTATCTGCTGGCCTCTACGCTGCGCGGGGTTGTGGCGCAGCGGCTAGTGCGAAAACTCTGTCCAGAGTGCAAAACAGAAGACCCCTTAGCGGCAAAAGCCGGTCAAGAGATCGGCTTGCCCACAGGCGCCAGGGCCTGGGGGCCGGGCGCCTGCCCTGCCTGCCGTCATACCGGCTATTCCGGGCGGACCGTTATCGCTGAATTCATTCCAGCGGATGAAGCACTGCAAAATTTGATTCTGGCGCGCGCGGGCAGCGCCGAAATCCAGCGCGTCTGCATCGCGGCTGGCATGCGTACCCTGCTTGCGGATGGATTATCAAAGGTTGCCGCGGGTATAACCTCACTTGATGAAGTAATGCGCGCGAGTGCGGCATGACCCAGTGGTGGCGATTTGCCCCGGCAGCAAAGATATCGCGTCAGGATCTGGCGCTTTTCACGCGATCACTTGCACGCCTCGTGCTGGCGGGGTTGCCGCTGGCGGATGCGGTGCGGCTGGCCAGCCAGGCGCCTGGAGGCCCACTTTCGGATCTGGCAGATGATCTGTGTACAGAGATACGTTCTGGCGCAACCCTGTCTACGGCCCTGGCGCGCCATGATCCCGTGCAGCGGCCTGTGTTTGGCCCCGTCTATCGCGCCCTGATACAGGCAGCCGAAGCCAGCGGCATTCTGGGCAAGAGCCTTGATCAGCTTGCGGATTATACGGAACGCGCCGGGCAATTGTCGCAGTCAGTGCGCTCCGCACTGGTTTACCCGGCCCTGCTGCTGGGTGCGGCGCTGGTGTCGCTGGTGGTATTGCTGGTGTTTGTGACGCCGCGCTTTGAATCCCTGTTCGCGGGGCTTGGCCACGACATCCCTTTGCTGACCCGCCTGATTATCGGGGGGGCGGGCCTGTTACGCAGCTATGGCTGGCTGATTCTGGCTGCCGGTGCGGGAGGTATGCTATACTGGCGGCAAAGATCGCACGATCCAGCATTTCGTACATCATGGGATGCGCGCCTGCTGCGTCTGCCACAGATTGGCGCGATTCTTCAGAAGATCGTTCTGGAACGCGTGGCGCGCACGCTATCCACGCTGTTACAGAATGGGGTCTCCCTGCCGGAGGCGCTGGCATTGTCGGCTGCTGTGGCGGGAAACAGTTTATACCTGGAAGAATTGGGACATGCCGGTGAAAAGGTGCGGGAGGGGCAGCCATTGTCCTACGCGTTGGCGCAACAAAATCTGTTTCCCGAATTAATGCTTCAGCTTGTGCGGGTAGGCGAGGAAAGCAGCGCATTGGCCCATATGCTCGGCCATCTGGCGGATATCTATGCGATGGAAGTAGAGTTGGTCACCAAACGCATGCTGGCCTTGCTGGAGCCGGTGCTGGTCCTGTTGATTGGCGGGGTGATGGCGGTGGTGATTATCGGGCTGATTGGCGCCATTACTGGTATCAATGATCTGGTGATTAGATAGCTTGGGACATACGTCATGGACGAAATAAAAACACAGTATCAAGACGGATTTACGCTGGTGGAGCTTCTGGTGGTGCTGGTGGTGCTGGGTCTATTGATCAGTATCGTGGCGCCGCGCGCGATTGGGTATCTCAGCGGCGCACGTTCAGATACGGCGCGCATCCAGATGGAAACCTTCGCTTCAGCGCTGGATCTGTACCGGCTGGACATGCGCAAATATCCCACCTCCGAAGCTGGGCTGAACGCCCTGGTTACGGCCCCCACCGGGGCGGCGCGCTGGCGGGGGCCGTATCTAAGCAAATCGGAATTGCCGTTGGATCCATGGGATAATCCCTATATCTATCAATCTCCCGGACCGGGCGGAAAGCCATACAGAATGTTATCCTATGGTGCGGACGGCAAGGAGGGAGGAGAAGATGAAGATGCGGATATCAGCGTGCCATGATTCGTTCATCTGTCTACAGACAAATATCCGTAATGCAGCACGGTTTTACCCTGATTGAACTGCTGGTGGTTTTGGTGGTGCTTGCGCTGGCCATGGGTATTGCCGTGCCTGTGGTGCTGGAGGCGAACGAACGCGCACATTTGGACAAGGCCGCCAGTCAGATATATGACGGCCTGCGTCGCGCACGTTCAATGGCCGTTGCAGAGGGCGCCCAGACCGTTCTGGTTATCCGCAGCCTGATACAGGATCGCACCATAGAAATTGAAAGCGCTGCCAATGATGCCCCAACGGAGGAAATTATATTTTATCCCGATGGCAGCGCCACGAGCGCCCAGATCACCCTGAAAATGGGAAATGAAAAGCGCCGCATTTCCGTCGATTGGCTGACGGGTCAGGCCAGCCTTCTTGAATAGATCGGGTAATTCCGGCTTCGGCATGATCGAAGTCGTAGTGGCGTTTATGCTGCTCTCGCTGGCGCTCGGGGTCCTGCTGGGCGGGTTAACGGTGGGACTGCGCAATACAGATCGCGCGACGCAGGCTGGGTTGGCTCTATTATATGCGGAATCGCTGATGGCTGAAACCGGCGTCCGGGTCGCGCTTGTACCGGGCGAAAGCGCCGGGCAGACCGGGAATGGATTTAGCTGGAAACGTCAGATCAACCGCCTGAGCAGAACAGGAACGACGGCGCTTTCATCCTATAGCGTAAGCATATCTGTAACTCCGCCCGGCAATGGTGCGCCTGTGCAGCTTGTCACGCTTATGCTTTCAGATCGCACGTATACGGAACAAGACAGGCCATGAGCGGAACATCAAAGCAGGCAGGTTTTACGCTGATTGAGTTGCTGGTCAGTCTTACGTTGCTGGGGCTGATGATCGCACTGATCGGCATGGCTTTGCCGCTTGCCATGTCCGGGAGCGCACGCACCAACGCCATAAGCGGGGATTTAAGCGCCGTCCAGACAGCACATGAATTGTTGCGCCGGCAAATTGGTGAAATGCAGGCGTTTCAAACCCAGGATGGCTATGCCTATAATGTGCTGTTTTCCGGCGCGGCTGACAGGATGCGATTCGTGGCGCGCCCTGTCGCCGCGCAGGGCGGCGGCGGTCCCCGGATTATTGAGCTTTCCGTTGTACACAGCGCCTCCGTCCAGCAACTCGTTTATGCGACCGCCCGCGAAAGCCGTAATCTCGTAACCGCAGCGCATAGCATTCGTTTTTCCTATTACGGCGCGCCGGCGCAGGATGGGAATTTTGACTGGCGCGAAACATGGAATGACACCACACGATTGCCGAGGCTTGTGCGCATTCAGGTGCAGCCAAAAACTGGGGCACTGCCCTGGCCAGATCTAATCATTGCAGTTTTGCCGGAACCGCCCCCAGCATGAAATCGCGCGAAGACGGCATGGCTTTGTTAATCGCCGTATGGGCGATAATATTGATCAGCGCATTTGTTGCCGGCATGGTGGTGATGAGTGGAACCGATGCCGCCATCACCGCCAACCAGATCGAGAGCGCGCGTGTGCGATATCTGGCCAATGCAGGTATACAGCGCGGGATTGCCGCCCTTACTGATCCCGTTGCACGCGAAAAACTTACTTTGGGACAGGCTTTCTCTGTGCAACTGGACGATGATTCCAGCATCGCTGTTGAGGTCCGCGATTCCTGCGGCGCCATTGACCTGAACTGGGCCCCACACATTTTGCTGCGTGCCTATGGCGAAACCATGGGAATGAAACCGGTCGCCGCGCAAAGCTTTGCTGACGCCATTATCGCCCGCCAGCAGACTGTGCTTTCCAAAAATGCTGACCCGTTGATTGCCGGCCCCTGGCAAAGCCTGGATCAGCTTGCCGATATACCCGGCATCGACAAACAAATGCTGGACGCCTTGCGCGCCGGGCTGACCATAAATTGCCGCGAGACAGGCGCCGATCCCTGTTGTGCTTCCGAATCTGTACGCCAGGCTCTGCGCCTTTCAGGCGTCACCGGCAGCCCCTCCCACAAACTGGCCTATGAAATAGAGGCCCAGGCAAATCTGGCTACTGGCGCCAAAGCCTCCGTCCAGGCATCCATCTGGCTATCTCGCGAAGCAGGCCCGCCCATTTACAGGGTAACAGAATGGAGGACGCGCTAAACTGGCGTTGACGATATCATTTACCTTCTACTCACCATTTAACGCTAGATTCAGGATTGTGCCGCCATACCGCATCAAATGCCTTAGGGCAATCCGCATTAAGTTCGAGCCATGAGACTCGAACTTAATGCGGAAAATTGCCCTGGATTTTAATGTGTTAGAGCAGCTTTCCGCGATCAAGCGGGGCCACTTCGTCACGCCACTTAATCGCGGGCTGCTCTAGCCATTTCGTATAAACTGAGGTTCCAGTGGTTAAATCGTCCATCTCCGCCCCAAAAATTGCGCTTGCCGGTTGCGGTTATTGGGGGAAAAATCTGGCCCGTGTGCTGGCTGAAAAAGGCGTATTGGGGGCTATAGTTGATCCGGCGCCTGAAGCGGCGGCGCTCGCGAACAAGTATGGGGTGCTGCACCTCAATGATCTTGGGGCGGTTCTGACGCGCGCCGATTTTACGGCCTGTGTTATCGCGACCCCGGCGGAAACCCATTACCAACTGGCGCGAGACGCTTTGTGGGCGGGTAAGGATGTGTTTGTCGAAAAACCCATCGCGCTCGAAACAATGGACGCCGAAGAACTGGCGGCATTAGCGGCCGCGCGCGGCCGCGTCCTCATGGTTGGGCACCTGTTGCAGTACCACCCGGCATTTTTGCGGCTGAAACAGATGGTAGACAATGGCGATATTGGCCAATTGCGCTATGTCTATTCCAACCGGCTGAACATGGGCAAACTGCGGCGCGAAGAAAATGTGCTGTGGAGTTTTGCACCGCATGATCTGTCGATGATACTGGCGCTGGCGGGCGAGATGCCGGATCGGGTATGGGCGACAGGCCAGGCGTTTTTGAACAAGCGCATCGCGGATACGACCATGACGCATCTGGAATTTCGATCCGGACTGAATTGCCATATTTATGTGTCTTGGCTGCACCCGATTAAGGAACAGCGGCTGGTGGTTATCGGGGATCGCGGGATGTTGCTGTTCGATGATGCACAGGCCTGGCAGGAAAAACTGATGCATTATCCCCATGCGGTGGCTTGGAAGGATGGCATGCCGGTCGCCACCAAAGCCGATGGGCTGCCCGTTGCGTTACACGAAACAGAACCGCTCGGCGCCGAGATCGATCATTTTTTGCACTGTCTGACAATGCGCGCCACGCCGCGCACGGATGCGCCTGAGGCCATTCGAGTGCTGCGTGTTTTGAATGCCGCCCAGGCGTCGATGGAAAGTGGAGAGGCCGTGCAACTTGCCGGAAAACCGCTGCGTGCGCCGGCCAGCACCTATTTCATCCACGAAACCGCCGTGATTGATGACAATGTCACGATTGGCGCAGGAACGAAAATCTGGCATTTCTCGCATATTCTGGGCAATAGCCATATTGGCGAAAACTGTGTGTTCGGGCAAAACTGTTCGGTCGGGCCAGATGTGGTGATTGGCAATGGCTGTAAATTTCAGAACAATGTGTCTGTGTTCAGGGGCGTCACGCTGGAAGATGATGTATTTTGCGGCCCCAGCATGGTGTTCACCAATGTGCTGACGCCGCGCGCGCATATTGAGCGCAAGGATGAATTTTCCAAAACACTGGTGCGGCGCGGGGCCAGCATTGGCGCTAACGCAACCATTATTTGCGGCAACGAAATCGGCGCTTACGCCATGATCGCTGCTGGCGCCATAGTGACCCGGGATGTTCCGGCCCACGCGCTGATGATAGGCGCGCCCGCGCGGCGCGTGGGTTGGGTCAGCCGGTCCGGGGAACGTCTGGGGACGGATCTTAAATGCCCGCGTACGGGTGAGCAATATGTTGAAACGGCAGATGGGCTGCATCTTCTACAGGCGCCCGGAACATCGCAAAGCGTGGCGGCGCAATAATGGACGCATCCGTTCCCTTTATCGATTTGCAGGCGCAATATCGCCGCCTGAAACCACAAATAGATGCGCGTATTCATGCCGTGCTGGATCACGGGCAATTTATTCTGGGGCCGGAGGTGGCGGCGTTCGAACAGGCATTGGGTGCGTTTGCCGGGGGGGCGTTTGTAATCGGCGTGTCAAACGGCACGGATGCGCTGATGATGGCGCTGATGGCGCATGATGTGGGGCCTGGCGATGCGGTTTATGTGCCTAGCTTCACCTTTACCGCTACCGCCGAAGCCGTGTTAATGCTGGGCGCCACCCCGGTTTTTGTCGATGTGCTGGAAGATACCTGTAATCTGGATGCCGTTGATCTGGCCCGCGCGATCACCGAAACAAAAAATCTGCGCCCAAAGGCCGTCATTGCCGTTGACCTGTTTGGCCTCCCGGCCGCCTATAGATATATCAGCGAAGTGGCTGAGGCGCATGACATGCATGTTATTGCCGATGCGGCGCAAAGCATATCGGGCGCCATTGATGGCGAACGTGTGGGAAAACTGGCGCCGCTTACGGCAACCAGCTTTTTTCCTGCGAAGCCGCTTGGCTGTTTTGGCGATGGCGGGGCGCTGTTTACCAGGGACGCTGAAATGGCGGAAAAGTTGCGTTCAATTCGGGCGCACGGCACTGGCAAGGCGAAATATGATATCGTCCGCCTTGGAATGAATGCGCGCCTTGACACCTTGCAGGCGGCAATTCTGCTGGTGAAATTATCGGTCCTGGAAGAAGAGCGTGGCAACCGCGAAACGCTGAGCCGGTATTATGACGCCCGCCTGTCGAATCTGGTGTCACTTCCGGCGCGCCCCAGCGGCCATCAGTCAGCCTGGGCGCAATACACCATTCAACTTGATCATCGCGACAGGGTGCAAGCCGCGCTGACGAAGTCCGGAATTCCCACGCAAATCTATTATCCGCGCCCGATGCACTTACAGCCCGCCTATTCTGGGTATGGCGGCGGGATCGGCTCACTGCCGGTCTGCGAAAAATTATCGCGCCGTGTCTTGAGTTTGCCTATGCATCCCTATATGCCAGAAAACGTAGCGCAACGCATTTGTGATGCGGTTTGCGAGGCGGTAACGTTGGGGAATTAGAAAAATGCACGGACAACAGGCCGCCCCCCATGAGAGCCTTGTAAAAAAAATTGAAGCCCGAGAGGCCGTTATTGGCATAATCGGGTTGGGATATGTCGGCCTGCCGCTGGCCCATGCTGTGCACGGGGCCGGATATCGCATCCTGGGCTTTGATGTAGCCGTAGACAAGGTGGCGATGTTCAACCATGGCGTTTCACCGATTGGCAGCGTGAGCAGCGAAACCCTCGGCAAGATGAATGCGAGTGGCCGCTTTCAGGCGACGGCGGATTTTTCACGGCTAAATGAACCCGACATTATACTGATCTGTGTGCCAACGCCGCTGGACGCGCATCGTGATCCCGATATGACCTATATTGTGAATAGTGTTGAGGCCATTGCAAAGCGTCTGCGGTTGGGACAGTTGATCGTGCTGGAATCCACAACCTATCCTGGAACGACAGATGAAGTCATGCGTCCTGTGCTGGAGCGCGGCGGCCTGCGTTCGGGCAGGGATTTCTTTCTCGCATACTCCCCGGAACGCGAAGACCCCGGCAATCCGCAATATAAAACATCCGGCATTCCCAAAGTGGTTGGCGGCGATGGCGACGCGGCGCTGCAATTGGCCTGTGCGTTTTACTCGGCTTTCGTGCCTAGCGTCGTGCCGGTTTCAAATACCGCAACTGCGGAAGCCGTGAAGCTGATGGAGAATATTTTCCGCTCGGTCAATATCGCGCTGGTGAATGAGCTCAAACATGTCTATGGCCGCATGGGCATCAATATATGGGAAGTCATCGAGGCGGCCAAAACCAAACCTTTTGGTTTTATGCCCTTCTATCCAGGGCCGGGACTTGGCGGCCACTGCATTCCGATTGATCCGTTTTATCTGACCTGGAAGGCGCGCGAATATGACGTGCCGACCCGTTTCATCGAACTGGCGGGCGAGATCAACAGCCGCGCGCCCTATCAGGTGATCGACCGGCTGGTGCGCGAGTTAAGTGATCGCAAGGCAAAAAGCGCGCATGGCGCGCGCATTCTGATGCTGGGCGTCGCCTACAAAAAGAATGTCGAGGATATGCGCGAGTCCCCAGCACTTGTGCTGATGCAGGAACTGGAGGATCGCGGCGCCAAGGTTGATTATTACGATCCTTTCGTGCCGCTTTTGGCGCAAACCCGCGCGCATCCGCGCCTTGCAGGGCGCCCCTGCGTGGAATGGCATCTGGATAATTTCTGCGGCCGGTATGACGTGGCGCTGATCTGCACAGATCATGATGGCGTTGATTATGCGGGGCTGGTTGGCGCCATTGATCTGGTGATTGATACGCGCAACGCGACCAGGGACGTGACTTTGGGGCGCAATCGCATCGTGCTGGCCTGAGCCGGAGGACTGAGGACGGAATCTTCTTATCTGTCTTCTGTCCTCAGTCTTCTGAACCAAGCCATAAGCGCAACCGCTTCGCCGCCTCTGCCATTATCACTGTTGATCCGGCAAAGGAAAATCGGATGAACCTGTGTCCATTTGCCGGGTCGAAATCCACGCCTGGTGTTGCCGCCACACCCGTTTCATTCAGCATTCGGCGGCAGAACTGTTCGCTGTCCTGGGTCAGATGCGAGACATCCGCATACAGATAAAAGGCGCCGTCGGCGGGCGCAAAACCTGTTATCCCCGCCTTAGGCAATTCACGCAGCAGTAATTCCCGGTTGGCGGCATAGACAGCCACATTGCGTTTCAGCTCGTCATGGCAGTCAAACGCGGCCAATGCGGCATATTGTGACAAAGTGGGCGGCGAAATGAACAGGTTCTGGCTGATGCGTTCCACGGCCCGCAACATCGGCTCCGGCACAACCATCCATCCCAGCCGCCATCCAGTCATCGAAAAATATTTCGAAAAGCTGTTGATGATGACGGCGTCCGGCGCAAATTCAAGCGCGCTGTGCGCCGGTCTGCCATAGGTAATGCCGTGGTAGATTTCATCCGATATCAGAACCATGTTCTGTTCGCGGCAATGACCCGCCAGCGCGCGGAATTGCGCTTCGCCGAGCATCGATCCGGTGGGATTGGCGGGGCTGGCGATCAGCAGCCCGTCCAGCGGGCCATTTTGCGCCGCGCGCTGCAATAGCTCGGGCGTTACCTGAAACCCGCTTTGCACCGTGCACGGAATCAGCACTGGCTCGATGTTCAGCACCTTCATGATATTGCGATAGGCCGGATAGCCGGGCGAGGCGATGGCGACGCGGCTGCCCGGATCGAACAGCGCCAGAAACGACAGCAGAAACGCGGCCGAGGAACCGGTCGTGACCACAATGCGTTCCGGATTGACGCTCTGGCCATACTGATCGGCGTAATGACTGGCGATGCGCTGGCGCAATTCGGGTACGCCTAGCGCCAGCGTATAGCCAATGCGGTTGTCCCGTAATGCCGCATGTGCGGCCTCCAGCACGCCGCTGGGCGCGCTGAACGAGGGCTGGCCCACCTCCAGATGCAGGACATCGCCCCCCGCCCCCTCCCGCGCGGCGGCGGCGGCCATCACTTCCATCACGATGAACGGGCTGATATTGCTGCGGGTGGAAAGCTTCATTGTCTGTTACCTGCGTTATTAAAATTGTCATACAAGTGTGACGTGTGCACTGTTGCCGCTTGACGGACATCATGCTTATATCCGGTTTTTTCGAGGCATGAAGCTTGGCAATCATTGACGATATATCGGCACTGTATGCGGCCTATTTTAATCGCGCCCCGGACCCGGCGGGACTGGATTTTTGGGTTAACCGCGCGAATGGCGTTGGCGGCCCCGCCATGTCACTCGTGGAAATCGCCAATAGTTTCGCTGTGCAACCCGAGGCCACCCGTCTTTATGGTTTTCTTGCAGCGCCTTTGGTTGCCTCTCCGGTCTCTTTTCTGAGTAGTGTCTATCAAAATATGTTTGGGCGCGTGGCCACACCACAGACAGATGCAGAGGGATTTGCCTATTGGACAGCGCAACTGGCCAATCCGGCTATCGGTGTTGGCCGGGTGCTTCTGGATATCCGCTCTGGCGCGCAAGGCAATGATTTACAGGTGATCAACAACAAAACCGCCGTGGGCGTGGCCTTCGTCCAGAAACTCAATGAAACCGGCAGCGTCTTCAGCCTGGCCCTCGCGCAATCCGCCTTTAACGGCGTTTCTGCGGATGTTGCAAGCGTAGGCAGCACAATCTCCAGAAATAATCTGATGATTTCTGACGTCATAGCGCCTGTCGTGAACGCCGCGCAAATTTTTCATTACACAGAGAACCGGGCCGCAGGCGAAACGCTGGCAACCGTTCAGGCCACCGACAATGCCGGCGGCAGCGGCGTGGCTGGTTTCAGCATTGTGTCAGGCAATGCTGACGGCTTTTTTGCCATTGATTCGAAGGGGGAAATTACACTGACACAGGCGGGCGCGCGCGCCACCGCCGCCTCGAATGACTTTGAGATTGCCCCCAACATCTTCACGCTGGGCGTTTCGGCTATTGATTTCTCGGGTAATAGGGGGGCTGCGGCCCCGGTCACATTGAATGTTACAAATACAGATGACACCGCGCCGCTGTTCCGGGACGCATCCGCCAACAATGTCACCATCCGGCTGAATTTTGATGAAGCACTGAAACCAGCTGGCATAAGAGCTTCCGCTTTCACGGTCCAGGACGCCAATAACACCAACATCGCTGTTAATGCCGTGACGATTAACGGTTCGCAGGTGACTCTAACGCTGGCCACACCGCCAGTAAATGTTGCCCGGGTGAATTATGCCCCGCCGGACATTGGTGATGCCCTGCAAGACGCCGCTGGCAACAAGGTGGCCGCATCCAGCTTTACCGTAAATGTCAACAGCGCGAATGTTCTGTCCAATAATCTGACTCTGACCTTCAATGATCCAGGCGGCGCATTGGCCCCGTTTGAAGCGGCGATCACTCAGAGCGTGAATGCGGCCTGGAATTTGTGGGCGGTGCATTTTACGCGCACCGCGCCGATAGAACTGGAAATAAACGTGATGCCCGGCGGCCCCTCAACGCTGGCGTCGGCGCGTTCGCTGGTGACACAGAGTACCGGCGAGTTCTTTCAGGGCAAACGGGTATTGCAGGTTGGCGCGGCGTTTGAACTTGCGACAGGCACGGACCCAAATGGCGCCGCCCCCGATGCAGAAATCAGCCTGGGTTCGGATTTATCCCGATTTGTTTTTCGGAGCGCGATAAATGAGCCAATTCCGCGGGACAAGTTCGACGCAATATCGGTTTTTGCCCATGAAATTGGACATATATTGGGTTTTAATTCCAGCACTTCCCTTTTAGGTAATTTTGTGGGTTCGTTTGAACGCTATATCACCGGAACTACAAACCCGGCTTTTACCGGCCCCAACGCCGTCGCCGCGAATGGCGGCCTCCCGATATTACTCGATCCCAACAGCACCTCACATCTGGCCGATACAACGGATCTGATGTCCGCGCGCATCAATAACGGGCAGGAAAAGCTAGTCGAGCCGCTGCACATCGCCATCCTGCAGGATGTTGGCGTGCCGATATCCGTACTTGGCGCCAGCGGGCTTGTTTAGCCCATTTTCCGATCATATGGACGCGCATCACACACTCTCATTGTCATTGCCCGGTTTATCCGGGCAATCCAGAATCCCAAACTCACGCATTTGGGTGTCACATGGATTGCCCGGACAAGCCGGGTAATGACGCGGTGGAGTGGTGGAAACGCGTAAATCAGATCAAAAAACGCTCCAGAGCAGCCCGCGATCAAGTGGAGTAACGAAGTGACCCCGCTTGATCGCGGAAAGCTGCTCTAACACATTAAAACATAGGGAAATTTGCTGCATTAAGTTCGCGCCTCATGGCTCGAACTTAATGCAGATTGCCCTAGCCGCCACCCACATAATTCCTTCAATCCATGTGTCTTCCTACCCATAAGGGGCTGGCGCGACTTGCTGCGCTGGACCGTGGCGGGACGGTTTTTTATAGAAAGAGTGTAATATATATTCATAGTAAACTACATATTTACTATGAATATATTGTTTACCAAGAATAAAATTCCCAATTAACCTAATATAAATTCTCTAATACTAATATTACTGCTCCCGAAGATTTCGGATTGGAGCAGTGATGTGTCAGTTATGTACTAATCTCTCCGCGCCGGAAGCGTCCGAAGTCACAGAGAATGTGACGGCATCCGCAGCCGCTGCCAGCGCCAACACGCAGATCACCCAAATTTATGTGGGATATTTCAACCGGGCGCCTGATCCATCCGGATTGAACTATTGGGTGGAGCAACTGCAATCCGGCATATCCCTGGAGGCCATTGCGGAAAGCTTTGCCCGTCAACCAGAGGCAGCCAGCACATTCAGTTATTTGTCAAACCCGTCCGGCGGTAGCGGGGACGCCTTTTTGCGCGCGATCTATGATAATCTGTTCAACCGCGCCCCGGATGCGGCGGGCCTTGCCTATTGGAAAAGCGAGCTTGCCGCAGGCAAGCCAGTGGGCCGTATGCTTGTGGATATTATCACCGCCGCCCAGGGGGCCGATAAAGCAATTTTAGACAATAAGGTCTCCGCTGGTCTCAGCTATGCTGCGCGCATTGGCGACGGGGCTGGTGAAATGTTCAGCGCCTCCGATGCCCGGCGTGTGATTGCGGATATAGACGCCAGCACCGCATCTGTCGTTCAGGCAGAACAGAAAATTCAAAATCTGGGTATCGCAAATGGTCTGACAATTTCCATTATCGACAGTTCGGGAACGCTTGCGCCCTATGAAACGGGCATCAGACAAAGCGTATCAGCCGCCTGGGACATGTGGGCAGCGCATTTTACCAGAACGGCGCCTATCGAAATTGAAATCACCTTTCAGGCCAGCGCCCCCAATGTGCTGGCCTATGCGGGCTCTCTGGCAGAGGTCTATACGGGCGAAATATATAATGGCCGCAGGCTTACCCAGACGGGTGTCGGGGTGGAGTTGATCACGGGGCGCGACCCCAACGGCGCTACGGCGGATGGCAGAATCACTATTGCCGCTGATCCGTCGCGGCTGGTGTTTCGCGATTCCGCCGATGATCCGCTGCCACAGGGGAAATTGGACGCTCTGTCGATCTTTGCCCATGAATTTGGCCATGTGCTGGGCTTTCGCAGTGCCCTGGGTAGTAACGGCGCACCTACCTCGGCCAATTTCATCACCAATTATGACCGGCTTGTCACCGGCCTCACCGCAAATAGCCTTCAGTTCACAGGACAGAACGCTGTCGCGATAAATGGCGCCAATGTCAATTTGGCAAGCTCGGGCCCGTCGCACCTGGGCGTAGGCGGCGATCTGATGGCCACCTCGCTAAGTGCGGGCCAAATCAAGCTGGTGGGGGTGCTTGATGTCGCGGTTTTGCAGGATCTGGGCCTGCCGGTAACACTGGCCAATTTCGGCCCATTTGCCTGAGAGAGCGCAATCAGTTTTAATATAGAGCGCCGCATGATAGGCTTGCCCCTTGAATCTCGAATATGCGCCAAGGGGAAGAGTGGGCAATGGATAATATCGCTATCGTGAAGGATTTTATTGCGGCATGGGAGGCCCAGGATATCAACCGGGTTATGAGTTTTTTTACGGAGGACGCCGTTTATCATAATATCCCGATGCCGGTGGTGAATGGGCTTGCTGATATCCGCAATACCATTCAAAGCTTTATCAACATCGGCGATAAGCTGGTATTTGAGACTCACCATATTGCCGAAACCAGCAGCGGCACGGTGATGACCGAGCGTACGGATAAATTTCATATTAATGATCAGTGGCTGTCGCTGCCAGTAATGGGCGTATTTGAAATGAAAGGCGGCAAGATCACCAAATGGCGCGATTATTTCGACCTGGGGCAATTCCAGAGCCAGTTGGCGTTAATCAGCAATAGTAAAGTGGCGCAATAACAGCTCACCCGTAAAAGGATGGAATAGCAATGCTGGCCAAAATTTTTCAACCGTCAAAGACCGCAATGCAATCGGGAAAGTCAAACAGCCAGGGCTGGGTGCTTGAATATGAAGCGGACACTGCCAAAAAGATTGAACCTCTGATGGGATGGACCAGCGCGTCGGATATGCGCAGCGGTCAGCTTAGATTGCGTTTTGACAGCCGCGAAGCCGCTATCGCATTTGCAGAAAAACATGGTTTGGCGTATCAGCTTATTGAACCGCACGCGCCAAAACGAATACTCAAGGCCTATGCAGATAATTTCCGTTTTGATCGCACCGCGCCATGGACGCATTAATTCCCACATCTCGTGATCAGTGCCCGTAGCTCAGTTGGATAGAGCGCAAGCCTTCTAAGCTTGGGGTCGCAGGTTCGAATCCTGCCGGGCACGCCATTCTTCACCAGGTCCATACCGTAACGCGCATGGAGCGCTGTTCCGCAATAGCGGGCGCATGGCCTGATGCGCCCAATAATTCTGACCGTAAACCAGAAATTAACCGGAAACGCATAACGTGTGTAAACCCGCAAGGTTTCCACTCACGACACCCATGAAACGATGCAAGTCAACGGAATATCCAGGATTACAATCTTGCCAAAGGAAGCGACCAACATCCAATTGGCTTCGGATCATCACCATGAGGCATTACTGGCGTTGATCGACGCTCAGAAATTGGGATCCGGTGGGATAGATGAATTTATCTTCGAATTCACCCACAGAACATTGAAGACTTTTGGCCTGGCCGCCGCCCAGATATGGCGGAAAGACAATCAATGGGACTGTCTTGCGGATTCGCGATGCCGGACGCAAGACGCAACCAGCTATCCATCGCCCAGCGAAAGCCTGGACTGCGAACTGGCCGCGCGTACTCTGGATTGCCATGTCGCGTCACAAGCCGATATTCCAGACACGATCTTACGCCTGATCATGCCGGCTGGCCGGAGTTGGAGCGCTGAAGAGCGCGCGCTTACCAGCGCATACGTAACGATACTCGGCAATACCATAACCACCTCTCATTTGCTAAGTACGATCGAGAGCCTGAGTAACGCTAAAATATTGGCCGATGTCGCCAACCGGGCCAAAACGGACTTTCTGGCCAATATGAGCCATGAATTGCGTACCCCCCTCAACGCCATCATTGGCTTTTCTGAAATTCTTGCGCAAGAATATTTCGGCGCTCACAACGCCCCACAGTATAAGGAATATGCACAGGATATTCTGCTAAGCGGTCAACACCTTCTTGCATTGATAAATGACATTCTGGATTTATCACAAATTGAAAGTGGACGGCACCAGCTACGGGAAGAATACGTAAAACTGGATGAACTCATTCAAGCCGCAACACGTTTTGTACGCGAACAGGCCCATACAAAAAACCATGACTTAAACATTTTAGGGGTGAGAGGTCTTTCCCTGTTTGCGGAAGCGCGCGCGATCAAACAGATTTTGGTCAATCTTCTCTCAAATGCTATTAAATTCACACCACCAAACGGGTCCATCACACTCGCGGTTTCGGTCGACGACACGATACGCATAAGCGTCTGCGACACTGGATACGGCATCACGCCGGATCAGCTCTCAAACCTGTTTCAACCATTCAGCCGGGGTGACGGAAACACCAAGCCAGCCGAAGAAGGGGCGGGTCTAGGGCTTGTCATATCCCGCAAACTTGCGCGATTGCATGAGGGAGACCTGTCACTCAAGAGTGAAATTGGCGTTGGCACGACGGCCACCTTCACTTTGCCTGTCAAACGGCTTGCTGGTGATCTGGAAAATGTCATGCCCTGGGATATTCTCTGATGAAGGCAGCGCTAATTCCTGAAAGATTAATCCGCATAGACCAGGGCTCTCTGGATATTATCGCAGCAAAAAATGCAGAATATGTTGCGCAAAATGGACGCCGTGGCAGCCGCGCGAACCTATCATTTCATGACCTTTCTGGCATGAATTTAGGCGGGCGCGATCTTTCCTACGCCAATTTATCCGGCGCCAATCTGACAGATGCCGCCATGCCTGGCGCCAAGCTCGTTTGCGCAATATTGTCGTCGTCATCATTGCGGTTGGCCCTTATGGACAGTGCTGATTTAAGTCATGCAGACATGCGAGGATGCTCGTTGTATGGCGCACGGATGGGGCGGGCAACGCTGCGCAGCGCTGATCTCAGCGAAGGTCCCCGCGTTATATTTTCTGAAAAAGGAAATTTTTCATTTCGTCCCGATAGATTCGAACCTTCTGAACTGATTGCGGCAGACCTTACAAGGGCCGATCTTTCAGAAACAAATATCAGCAAGGGTCTGATCATGCAGACCAATCTGAGCGAGGCCAAACTTTGCAAGGCAACGCTAACCAAGGCTGACTTTCGTGGCGCAACACTGGACGGCGCAGATCTTGGGGGGGCTAATCTGGCCGGGGCCGACTTATCTGACGCCTCTCTGCGCGGTGCGCATCTTGAAGAAGCGGTTTTATCAGATGTTAATTTAAATGGGGCGGATTTGCAGTGGGCGTTTATCGATCATGACGCGCTAGCTGCTGATTCAGGCGCAAAAAACCTGGTCTTGCGAAAAAAACCCCAACGCGGCGTGCTGCTTGAATATTTGGCAATGCATAGTGCCTGGATAAAATCTGATGGCCGCTACGGGGCGAGACTTGAATTGCGCAATGCAGATTTGTCCGGGAACGATTTTAGCGGGGCGGATTTATCCGGAGCAAAACTGGTTAACTGCGATTTATCGCGCGCCAACCTATCGCGGTGCACGTTGCGGCTGATTGATCTTTCCTTCTCCAACCTGCAACATGCGATATTCACTTCAGCCGATATGCGGGCGGCAATAATGAAAGAAGCGTCCTGCCGTCAGGCGACATTTTCTGGGGCCACCTTTGCATCCGTGAGCACCGGAATTAGAGGCCGGAAAAAAATTCAAGCCAGCTTGCAGCAAAGCCAGTTCCAGCGGGCCGATTTCAAAGCCTGTAACTTTACCGGTGCGGATATGAGCGGTTGCAACCTGGAAGGTGCAAATATGAAGGAAATTATACTGGACGAGGTCAATCTCAAACAAGCCATCGTCACCTCCGATACGTTAGAGCAGATCGAAGCTGCCGGTGGTAATGTTGAAGGAATTCTGGTGCGAACCTGATAAATTGCGGGCGTGATGCGATTCGGCGTCAACTTACCGTGGATATCAATGGCCGGCCTGTTCAAAAAATCTGCTTCCTCATCCGACCAAAGCTACACCGCCCAAGACATCGAAGTCCTTGAGGGGCTGGAGCCCGTGCGCCGCCGCCCCGGCATGTATATTGGCGGCACCGATGAGCGCGCGCTGCACCACCTGGCGGCGGAAATTCTCGACAATGCGATGGACGAGGCGGTTGCCGGACACGCCACGCGCATCGAAATGTCACTGCAAGCAGATGGCAGTCTGACCGTGCACGACAATGGACGCGGCATTCCGGTTGATCCGCATCCGAAGTTCAAATCCAAATCCGCGCTGGAGGTTATTCTCACCACCCTCCATTCCGGCGGCAAGTTTGGCGGCAAGGCCTATGCGACCTCCGGTGGCCTGCATGGTGTGGGCCTGTCTGTCGTAAACGCCTTGTCTGAGCGCCTTACCGTCGAGGTTGCGCGCGACAAACAGCATTATGTGCAGGAATATGCGCGGGGGGCGCCCACCGGAAAACTGCGTAATACCGGGCCTGCAAATAACCGGCGCGGCACCACCATCAGCTTTTTCCCGGACAAGCAGATTTTCGGTGCGCAGGCGCATTTCAAACCAGCACTTTTATACAAGATGGCGCGATCGAAAGCCTATCTGTTTGCTGGCGTTGAAATCCGCTGGAAATGCGCCCCCGAATTGCTGAAGGGCGCAAGCGATACGCCCGAAAATGACGTGCTGCATTTTTCCGGCGGACTTTCTGATTATCTTGCCGCCACCATCAAAGGATTTGCGCTGATAACACCCAACAGCTTTACCGGCAGTGAGAAACTTCCCAAGGACCGCGGCAAGGTGGAATGGGCCATGGCCTGGTATGGCGATGGTGATGCGTTTCTGGAATCCTATTGCAACACCATTCCGACGCCGGAGGGTGGCACCCATGAAGCTGGCCTTAAAACCGCCCTGTACCGGGCGCTGCGCGGTTATGGCGAGCTGACCGGAAATAAAAAAGCCGCGCTGCTGACCGCCGAAGATGTGACGGGAAGCGCCGGCATAGTACTATCCCTGTTTATCCGTGAACCGGAGTTTCAGGGCCAGACCAAGGAAAAATTGTCCTCTGCGGATGCGGCGCGGCTGGTAGAAAATGCTGTGCGCGATCATTTCGACCATTGGCTTTCGGGTGCGCCCAGCGACGCCAACAAACTTCTGGACTGGTGCATCGAGCGCGCCGAGGAACGGCTGCGCCGCCGCCAGGAACGCGAGACCAGCCGCAAAACCGCCACCCGCAAACTGCGCCTGCCCGGAAAACTTTCGGACTGCTCCAGCGACCGCATCGAGGAAACCGAAATCTTCCTGGTCGAAGGTGACAGCGCCGGCGGATCGGCCAAGCAGGCGCGCGACCGC
>Ga0073924_1000031_pt1 | contig 27496 bp, 23 predicted proteins | sample GWRWT4_14Oct14_FD_70957 | JGI IMG/M metagenome (GOLD analysis project Ga0073924, IMG submission 70957) | Sand microcosm microbial communities from a hyporheic zone in Columbia River, Washington, USA - GW-RW T4_14-Oct-14 | ecosystem: Engineered > Artificial ecosystem > Sand microcosm >...
GAAATCATCCGTGTACTGCATAGCGCGCGCGATCTGGACGCCCTGTTATAGATCACCGGCTGACGCCATCAATCCGTCGCCGTCAGGGTTTCCCATAAATTATCCGCGCCGATTTCAACCACGCGGCGGCCAAGCGCGGCGGCCCATTGATCGCCCGTGCCAAATTCCGCGCGCCAAGACCATAGCCGCCGGGTGGCGAAATGCAGCACATGTTCATAGGTGAAACCGAACGCGCCATGCGCCTGATGCGCGATGCTGGCGCCCTTGCCCGCCCCCTCGCCCGCGCGCGCCTTGGCGCTGGCGATGCGCAGCCAGACATCGGCCGCGTTATTCGAATGCAGCGATTTGTCCACCGCCGCACATGCCGCCGATCCCGCAGCGCCACAGGCCGCCACTTCATCGGCCAGCATGGCGAGATTTTGCTGCACCGCCTGAAACTTGCCAATGGGTTTGCCAAATTGAATGCGGTCATTGGCGTATTTCACGGATTCCCCCAGCGCGCGTTCCAGCGCGCCGCCGATCTGCACCGCGCGGATCAGCGCGCCATACAGTTCCACAGCATTTTCCGGCAGGCGCGGCGCCACATCGCACGCGGCCGCCGGGGTCTGGTCAAAGCGCAGTGTATCACGCGGCTCACGCGCCATATTCTGTTCCGGTTCCGCCTGATAATCGCCTCGCGCGATCAGCGCCACACGCACCGCGCCTTCCGCCATCGCCACCACAACCACATGTCCCACAGCGCCGCCCCAGGGCACACGCGGACACACCCCGTCCAGCCGCCAGCCATCCGCTTCGCGATACAGATGCAGCGGCGCGCCCGGCGCGGCATAGGCAATACTCATCGGCCCCATTGGCGGCTCGATCCCCGCACAGTCCAGCAGCCAGCCGGCAAGAATGGTTTCCGCCAGCGGAATCGGGGCCGCATGCTGTCCCGCGCCATGCAGCACCACACGCGCATCAAGCCACGAACAGCCGACACCACCGCGTTTTTCCGACACCAGCGGCAGGGTCAGTCCCGCCTCCTCGACCGCTTTCCAGAGCGCAACTGGCCACACACCGTCTTCCGCCGCCGCCAGCAACTCGGCGCTCACCAGATCGCCAAGCAGACGGTTGACCGTATCGCCCAGCATTTTACTGATTTCAGTCATTTTGATTTCCTATCTAAGACCAAGGCCGCGTGCGATAATGCCACGCAGAATTTCCCGCGTGCCGCCGCGCATCGAATAAGAAACAGAGTTCTGCACCAGGAACGCCAGAACCTGTTCCAGATCGCCGGCGCCACCGCCAATGCGCGGCTCCACATTGAAAATCGCCTGCGCGATGGTGGGAATTTCCTGTTCGAACACCGCGCCCAGATCCTTGACGATGGAGCCTTCTAGCGCGGGGTCCAGCCCCGCATTCAGTTTCGCCGCCACCGACACCGACATCTGCCGCAATGTGGAAAGATGCGCGATCAGCCGCCCCACCGCTACATGGCCCTGCGGGGTCGGCTCCTGCGAAAGCCGCCTGATCATTTCCAGCACCAGCTGAATGCTGGACAGATAGCGTTCCGGCCCGCTGCGCTCAAACGCCAATTCGGACATCACCTGCGACCAGCCATTATCCGCCTTGCCGACCACCTGGCTATCCGGCACGAAGGCCTCTTCGAACACCACCTCGTTAAAGTGATGCTCGCCCAGCAGGCTGCGGATCGGGCGCACCAGAATATTGTTTTTGGCTTTCAGATCGCCCCCGTCCAGATCGCGCAGATCGATCAGGAACTGCGTCAACCCCTCCTGGCGGCCATCCGGATTGCTCCCGGTACGGAACAATCCGATCATTACATGGGCGGTGTGCGCACCGCTGGTCCAGATTTTACGCCCGGTAATAAGATAGCCGCCATCCACCTTGACCGCCTTGCTGCGCACCGAGGCCAGATCGGACCCGCTGTCCGGCTCGGACATGCCGATGCAGTAAAACATCTCGCCCCGCGTCACGGGGGGAAGATATTTCTGGCGCTGTTCCTCGGTGCCGAAACGCAGCAGCAACGGCCCGCTTTGCCGGTCGGCCACCCAATGCGCCCCCACCGGCGCGCCCGCCACCAGCATTTCCTCCAGCATCACATAACGCTCGAACGAGGTGCGCTCCTGCCCGCCATATTTTTTCGGCCACACCATGCCGATCCAGCCACGCGCGCCCATTTTGCGGCTGAATTCCGGGTCGGACCCGCTCCAGCTTTGCGCCCGCTCCAGCGGGCTTCGTTTGGCGTTATGTTCCGCCAGAAATTCCCGCACCTCGCGGCGCAACTCCGCGGCGGCGGCGGGCATTTCAACCGGATCGAAACTGAATGTCTGCATTGTTGCCTCTATTAGATGCGTAAGACTTTACCGGGATTCATCAAATTATGCGGATCAAGCGCCAGTTTGACGGCGCGCATGACGCTGACCGCCTCTACCTAAATGCGAGCATCTGAGTTTTTCTCATGCCGCAGGCAGCTCCGCTTCCAGAGGCTTCTCTTTCCTGAAACGGCTGACGCCAAGGATGCTGAAGCCGATGACGTTCCCCTGGGCGTCCAGGCGTTCCATCACGGCGTCGTTCGGTGTTTCTTTTTCATAGCCCGCAGCGTCGGAGAAGCGGACTTCCAGAAAGTCGGCTTCCGCGTCGAACCATAGCTTTATCTTGCCGACCATAAGTTTTCTCCATCCTTGGGTTTATCCGTCAGATAAGCTGTGATGATAAACGCATCGTCAACTTCGTATTTGACCACGACGCACAGCCATTTGCCACCCATATTTGTATGCTCGTAATATTCATAGAACATCCGCACAGCCGGATCAGAACGTGAGCGCCGAACCAATCGCGGTTGCAGTAACACCCGTTCCAGTTCATCCGTCATGCCTTGCATTTCAGGGTGTTCCAGAATGTGCGCCAGCCGCTCATCCGTAAGCCGGACCACACTGCCAAAACAGTCATCCAGACTTTTCATGACTTCGCCATCTAAACCCGCACCACTTTCCCCGGGTTCATCAAATTCTGCGGATCGAGCGCCAGTTTGACGGCGCGCATGACGCTGACAGCTTCGCCATGTTCGGCCTGCATGAAGCCGAGTTTGCCGGAGCCGATGCCGTGTTCGCCGGTGCAGGTGCCGTCCATCGCCAGCGCCCGCAGAATGAGGCGTTCGTTGAACGCCTTGCAGCGCGCGACTTCTTCCGCGTCATCCGGGTCAAAAATTAGAAGCGTGTGGAAATTACCATCGCCGACATGGCCAATGATTGGGGCTTCGATGCCGCTGGCGGCCAGATCGCGCTTGGTTTCGCCGATACATTCGGCAAGACGCGAGATCGGCACACAGACATCCGTCGGCATGCCTTTCTTGCCCGGATACATGGCGAGCGAGGCGTAATAGGCGGTATGGCGCGCCTCCCACAATTTGTTGCGCACCTCAGTTTTAGTCGCCCAGTCAAAGGCGCCACCGCCATATTCGGCGGCTATTTCGCCAAAGCGCTGCGTCTGTTCGCGCACGCCTGCCTCGGTACCGTGAAATTCCAGAAACAGTGTCGGCTGCTCCACCAGATTTAGCCCTGAATACTTATTGATGCCCGCCACCGAGATTTCATCGATCAGTTCGATGCGCGCCACCGGCAGGGCGGATTGAATCGTGGCGATGGTGGCGTTGACCGCGCTTAATATATCGGGAAAGCGGCAGGTCGCCGCTGAAATCGCCTCCGGGACAGGATGCAGTTTGACCGCCACTTCGGTGATGACACCCAGCGTGCCCTCGGAGCCGACAAGCAGCCGGGTCAGATCATAGCCGCTGGAGCTTTTACGCGCCCGGCGGGCTGTGCGCACCACCCGCCCATCGGCCATCACCACAGTCAGGCCCAGCACATTTTCACGCATGCCGCCATAACGCACCGCATTGGTGCCAGACGCGCTGGTCGCCGCCATGCCGCCAAGCGTTGCATCCGCGCCAGGGTCGATGGGAAAGAACAGGCCAGTATCGCGAATATATTCATTCAGCGTCTTGCGCGTGACACCCGCCTCAACCACACAATCGCCATCCTGCGCATTCACCGACAGGATTTTATTCATGCCCGACAGATCAAGGCACACACCGCCATGCACCGCTGCCACATGCCCCTCCAGCGAGGTTCCGGCGCCAAAAGGGATAACTGGCGTGCCAGACGCCGCGCAGATACTTACAATTTCCACAACTTCATCGGTGGACTGAGCGAACACCACAGCATCGGGTGCTTGGGCCGCGTGATAGGATTCATCCCGCCCATGCTGTTCGCGAACCGAGGCCGAACTTGACAGCCGCGCGCCAAAACGGCGGCGCAACAGATCAATCGCTTCCTGATTTCTTGCCGGTTCCGCCATGGCGGCCCCCTCCCTGTTTTATCGTTACGGATATTATAGGGGCTAATCATAGGATTTGTCCAAATACCTGCTGATAGCGTAAACTGCACCGGCTTAGGCCACAAAAGAACGGTGTTGGAATGAAATTTGATCCAAAACCCATTGAAATCTCCGGTCAAACGGTTCTGCCTGAATGGATCGATTATAACGGCCATATGAATGTGGCTTTTTATGTGCTGGCCTTTGACAAGGCGCTGGATCAGGTGTTCGATCTGCTGGATATTGGTGTGGACTATGTGCAGCGCACCGGGGATTCCGCCTTTGTGCTGCAAAACCATGTGGCTTATCTGGCGGAATTGAAGCTGAATGACCCGATCCGGGTCACCTTTCAACTGCTCGACTGGGACCCCAAACGCGCGCATTATTTCATGCAGATGTATCATGGAACAGAAGGCTTTCTGTCCGCCACCGCCGAACAGATCATGGTGCATGTCAGCCTGGAAACCCGGCGTTCAAGCCCCTACCCGGCCGAGGCGCAGGCTAAATTGGCTGCCATGCAGGAAGCACACAGGGTTTTGCCCTACCCGGATAGGGCGGGCGCGAGCATTGGCATCCGCCGTAAGACAGCCGCATGATGCGTTACTGGCTGGCTGCCGGATTTGGTTTGACCACACTGTTTGGTATGGATGCGGCGTTTGCCAGGTGCGGCGACCCACCCTCGCCTGGCGTTGATTGGGGACGCTGTTATATAGAGGAGCAGGATCTTTCCACCTCGGCGCTGGATGGCGCCAATCTGCGAGAGGCGCGCATGAACCGGTCCAATCTTAGCGGCGTCAGCCTGACCAGGGCGGATGCCCGGCGGGCGAAATTCGTGTCGGCGGACCTGACCGGCGCCAATCTGGAAGGGGCAGATTTACGCGAAACTGATTTTACCAATGCCAGGCTGCGCAATGCCCGCATGGCAGGCGCCGATCTGCGCCGTGCGCGCCTGTTTCGTGCAGACCTGCGGGGCGCGGACTTAACCGGTGCAAAACTTGATTTAACTGATCTGCTGAACGCCAATCTTACTGGCGCCATATGGACCAATGGCAAGCTATGCGGTGATGGCTCCATCAGCCAGTGCAAGTAACAGGCGAAATGGGTCCCCCGCGCATGCTAGACTGGACTATGGCCAAACCTGATTCTCATCCCCCGCAAAACTTGCAGACGCCAGCCTATCTGGACGGTCTGAATGCCGTGCAGCGTGAGGCTGTCGAGGCGCTGGACGGTCCACTGCTGGTGCTGGCCGGCGCGGGTACCGGCAAGACCCGGGTGCTTACAACGCGCATTGCGCATTTATTGTGGATGCGACGCGCCTTTCCCTCACAAATTCTGGCCGTGACCTTCACCAACAAAGCTGCGCGTGAAATGCAGGAGCGCGTGGGCGCGCTGATCGGCGGCGCGGTAGAGGGCATGCCCTGGCTTGGCACCTTTCATTCCATCGGCGCCAGGATATTGCGGCGCCATGCTGAACTGGCGGGGTTAAACTCCAACTTCACCATTCTGGATACGGACGATCAGATACGTCTGCTGAAACAGTTGCTGAGCGCCGCCAATATAGACGACAAGCGCTGGCCCGCGCGATCACTGGCTGCGCTGATTGACCGCTGGAAAAATCAGGGCCTGACGCCCGGCAAGATTTCAGAGGCGGATTCATTTGGTTTCGCCAATGGCAAAGGGCGCGAACTGTATGCAGCCTATCAGGCAAGGCTGAAAGTATTGAACGCCGCGGATTTTGGCGATCTGTTGCTGGAATGTTTGAACCTGCTACAGCAGAATCCCGATGTGCTGGCGCAATATCAGGAACGTTTCAAATATATTCTGGTCGATGAATATCAGGACACCAATGTCGCACAATATCTCTGGCTGCGGCTGCTGGCGCAGGGACGGCGCAATATCTGCTGCGTGGGCGATGATGATCAGTCCATCTATGGCTGGCGCGGGGCAGAGGTCGGAAATATTTTGCGCTTTGAAAAAGACTTTCCCGGCGCGCGGATTGTGCGGCTGGAACAGAATTACCGCTCCACACCCACGATTTTGGCCGCGGCAAGCGGTATGATCACCGCAAATGAAGGCCGGCTTGGGAAAACTCTGTGGACGGATAATTCCGATGCAGGCGAAAAAATCCAGGTCTGTGGGGTCTGGGATGGGGCCGAAGAAGCCCGCATCGTGGGCGAGCAGGTTGAGCAGTTGCAGCGCCAGGGCGACAAGCTGAATGATATGGCCATTCTGGTGCGGGCTGGACGCCAGACCCGCGAATTTGAAGAGCGCTTCCTGACGCTTGGCGTGCCCTACCGGGTCATAGGCGGGCCGCGTTTTTATGAACGTATGGAAATACGCGACGCCATCGCCTATCTGCGGGTCATTGCACAGCCCAGCGATGATCTGGCGTTTGAACGCATCCTCAATAAACCCAAGCGCGGCCTTGGCGCTGCAGTTATCCAAAAACTGCATCAGGCCGCGCGGGCACAAAATATTCCCATGTCCCGCGCCATGCAATTGTTGCTGGAAGTGGATGAACTGCCCGCACGCAGCCGTAACCCGCTACGATCGCTTGCGGATGATTTCAACCGCTGGCGTGGCATGCTGTCGCATACTGATCATCCGCAACTAGCGCAAACGGTTTTGGATGAAAGCGGCTATACAGCCATGCTGAAGGCAGACCGTTCGCCCGATGCGCCTGGGCGGCTGGAAAACCTGAAGGAACTGGTGGGCGCCCTGGAAGCGTTTGAAAATCTGGGCGGGTTTCTGGAACATGTGTCGCTGGTGATGGAAAACCAGCAATCCGGTTCCGATGACCGTATCAACATTATGACCCTGCACAGCGCCAAGGGGCTGGAGTTTCGCAGCGTTTTCCTGCCCGGCTGGGAAGAAGGCCTGTTCCCCAGCCAACGCAGCATGGATGAAAATGGCAAATCGGGCCTGGAAGAAGAACGCCGTCTGGCCTATGTCGGCATCACACGCGCGCGCGAACGGGCGCGAATTTTTTTTGCCGCTAACCGCCGGGTATATAATCTGTGGCAGGCCGCCCTGCCGTCACGCTTCATTAGCGAACTGCCGTCAGATACCATCAGCATACAGACAGATCGGGGAGTTTATGGCGGCGGCATGCGCGAGGCCAGCCCGATGTTTGCGCAAAATTATGACACGCCAGGCTGGCAGCGGATGCAGACCGCCAAACGGCCGCAACATAGCGTGACAATCGAGGCGCGCGCACAAGCCGGGCGTGCGCCAATTGAAGAAATTTGTGAATTTCAAAAAGGCGCGCGGGTGTTTCATTCCAAATTCGGCTATGGTCATGTGATGGATGCCGATGGCAATAAGCTGGAGATTGAATTTGAAAAATCCGGCCGAAAGCGCGTGATCGCCACTTTTGTGCAACCGGCCTGAGCTATGACGGCCCAACTGTTTCAGGCAACTCTGCTTCTACCGGCCTTTGCGGCGCTTAGCGTGGCGGATTTGCTGGAGGGGCTTGATGCGCCGCAATCATTGTCCGTTACCGCATTTGAAATTCCCGGAACAGACACATTCAGTGTACAGGCGCTTTATCCCGATTCCCTGTCGGGTGCTGATTTGCAGCGGCTTATCGCGCCTTTGATCGACGCACTGCAAATCGCCATGCCGCAAATCGCCATCGCCACGCTGGAAAATTGCGACTGGGTGGCGCAATCGCTGGCTGACCTGCCTTCCATTATAGCGGGAAGATTTTTTATTGCGGGCGCACATACCCTGGCGCAGGCCCCGCGCGCCGCAGTCAGGCTTCATATCGAGGCGGGGCAGGCCTTTGGCACAGGGCATCATGAAACGACGTTTGGCTGCTTGCTGGCCTTAGATAGTCTGGCGCGGCGGCGGCGCTTTTCTCATGTGCTGGATCTGGGTTGCGGCACTGGCGTATTGGGCATGGCAGCGGCGAAACTTTGGCGGCGCAAAGTCATTGCCAGTGATATTGATCCGCTGGCCACACAAATTGCCCGTGAAAACGCCGTGCGCAACGGACTATCGGCATATATGCGCCCCGTGACCGCAACTGGATTTTCGCATCCCGCCATCACCTCCGCCGCCCCCTTTGATCTGATCCTTGCCAACATCCTGGCGCGGCCATTGATGCGGCTGTCGCGCGACGTGGCGCGCCACGTCATCCCTGGCGGCTATGTGATCCTGTCCGGCCTGTTGCGCACCCAGGAAGCGGCCGTTCGCAGCACCTATCAGGCCCAGGGGCTTTTCCTGGAGCGGCGATTTTTACGCAATGAATGGTCTACTTTACTTCTTCGCAAAACAAAAATGCGATAGGGTGTGGCGCATGGATATGACCCCAACATTACAGGAACTGGGCGAACGGCTGTCGCTGCTTCGCGCGGAGATGAAACGGCGCGGCCTTGCTGGATTCATGGTTCCGCGCGCCGATGCGCATCAGGGCGAATATGTGCCGCCGCACGATGCCCGCCTGTCCTGGCTGACTGGCTTTACCGGATCGGCAGGTACGGCCATTATCCTGCGGGACGAGGCGGCAATTTTTGTTGATGGACGCTATACGTTGCAAGTGCGCGATGAAGTGGACACCAGCCTGATTACACCTCTGCCGGTTATGGAACAATCACCGGAAGACTGGATAGCCGGACACCTGCACAAGGATGACCGGCTGGGCTATGATGCCTGGCTGCATACGCCCGAGGGCGTCTCGCGCCTGCAATCCGCCTGCGCAAAGGCGGGCGCGGCACTTGAGGCGTGTACGGATAACCCGGTAGATACGGTTTGGGCGGACCAGCCGCCCCCACCCAAGGCGCCCATCACGCCCTACCCGCTTGAATATGCGGGCGAGACCTCTGCGTCCAAACGCGCGCGCATTGCGGAAATTGTTACGAAAACACCAGCGGACGCCAGCGTACTAAGCATGCCGGATTCCATCGCCTGGCTGCTGAATATTCGCGGCGGAGATGTCGCCCATTCGCCGCTGCCATTGTCATTCGCCATTCTGTATGCGGATGGGCGCAGTGATCTGTTTCTTGACCCGGATAAAATAAGTCATGGTCTGGCCGCACATCTTGGTGATCAGGTAACACTGCTCAATCCTGACAGGCTTGGTCCGGCATTGGATGCGTTAGGCAAAAACGCGAAGCGCGTGTTACTGGATACCAGTACTGTGGCCGCATACATTGCAAACCGCCTCACGGCCGCCGGTGCAAAAATAATTTCCGGCGCCGACCCGTGCGCATTACCAAAAGCGCGCAAGAACCCAACTGAAATTGCGGGCACACAAAAGGCGCATATCCGCGACGGCGCGGCGCTATGCAGTTTTCTGGCATGGCTGGATCAGGCGGCTGCAAGTGGCGGGCTGGATGAAATCACTGCATCCGACCGGCTGGAAAGCTTTCGCAGGGCGACAGGCTGTTTACGGGATTTGAGCTTTCCCACCATATCCGGCGCGGGGCCGAACGGCGCCATTGTGCATTACCGGGCCAGCGCCAAAAGCAACCGCAAGCTGGAATTGGGAAATCTGTATCTGCTGGATTCCGGCGCGCAATATCTGGATGGCACCACCGATGTCACCCGCACCATCGCCATCGGCACTCCGTCCACAGAGCAACAGGATCGCTTCACCCGCGTACTGAAAGGCCATATCGGCCTCGCCACCATCAAATTTCCCAAGGGCGTGACAGGCGCGCATCTGGACGTGCTGGCGCGCGCGGCGCTGTGGAAAGCAGGGCTGGATTATGATCATGGTACGGGGCATGGCGTTGGCTGTTATCTAGGAGTGCATGAAGGGCCACAAAGCATTTCGCGCCGTCCGAACAATGTGGCGCTGGAACCCGGCATGATCGTTTCCAATGAGCCTGGCTATTACAAACAGGGCTTCTTCGGCATCCGCATTGAAAATCTGGTGCTGGTGACTGAACCGCGCATACCCGAAGGCGGCGAACGCGAGATGATGGGATTTGAATCGCTTACGCTGGCGCCGATAGACCTGCGGCTGGTTGCGCGCGACCTAATGAATGACGAAGAGATGGCATGGCTGAACGCCTATCATGCGACAGTGCGTGAAACCATCACACCACTGGTGGATGCGCCAACCGCCAGTTGGTTGGCCCACGCGACGCGAGCGATTTAATCAGGTGTTTATACCTGCCTGCATGGCTTGAACGGGCTCCGCCACGCCAAGAAGATAATGGGTTTCAATCGGACCGATTCCGCGAATGTCCACTACACTCCGCGGTTCGAAATTAAACTGTCCATCAAGTGCTTTACGCGCCTGCGCTGAAACCAGTATCCGCCCTACTGGCGCGGCTTCCTGCAAACGGCTAGCGAGATTAACGGTATCGCCCCAGAGATCGTAAGTAAATTTACGCCTCCCAATCACTCCGGCAACCACCGGGCCGACATGAATACCTACACGCAAACCGAAGCCGCCGCCGTCTCCGGTACGGACGCTGCTTACATACGCAAATAAATCCAGAGCCATCGCAGCGACTTTCGCCGTGGCGCCGGCAGGGCAGCCAGGCAAGCCACCAGCAATCATGTAGGCATCGCCAATGGTTTTGATTTTCTCCAGATGATATTTATCAGCGAGTTCATCAAAACCACAAAATATTTCATTGAGCAGTTTGACCACCTCTGACGGCGGGTTGCGGCTGGCGAAATTTGTGAACCCGGAAAGATCCGCGAACATGACCGTCACTTCGTCCAGTCGGTCGGCAATAGGGTTTTCCAGCTTTTTTAGCCGGGCAGATATAGGCTCCGGAAGAATATTGGCCAGTAAATCTTCCGAACGCCCCTTTTCGGCCAACAGATCGTCTTCGGCGCGATGTACCGCCATTTTGTAATAACCGATGATGGCGCCTGAGTAGAGCACCATCGCCGTGAAGGCAAATATCCGCGAAGCGACAAGGCTATATTCCGGTGTACTACCCAGCGGGCCGTAGGCGTACATCAAATACTGGCCAACCAGCAACGCGATGCCGAGCGAAGCAAAACTCACCGCCAACTGCCTTTTTTCCTCACGCGCAAAAAGCAAAAATGGGCTGGTGGCAAACGCTATTCCGTAAATACCGACCCCCGACTGGGGCCCCATCACCAGACAGATCGTGATGTAATGCAGAGACGCGAGTAATACCAGCAGGTAACGCGCAGCCGTATGCCAGCCTTGCGCCTGCATCCCCAAGCCTACAAAGTAGAGTACGCCAAATAGTAAGCTAATCAGTCCCGCCGTGACATCACCGGCGGGAAAGTGCACCCAGCCGCCTGCACCAAACGCAATTCCGGCAAGGGTGACAAGTGTAATATTCGTCAATGCGCCGGTGCGAAATCTCTGTTGGTCAACTTCACCCCGTACACCCAGCTCCAACAGCCATCTGAAAGCGTTCCACACTATTCTCTCCCCCTGGGAATCAATGCTGGCCGCAAGACTAGTCTCTTTGATCAATTACCGCCAGCCACTCATCTTCTCCGAGTATTTTTATGCCGAGATCCTGCGCTTTTTTCAGTTTTGATCCCGCATCTGCGCCAGCAATGACATAATCCGTTTTGGCGGAAACCGACCCCGCCACCTTGGCGCCCAGACTTTGCGCGCGGGCCTTGGCCTCGTCGCGCGACATTTTTTCCATGGAACCGGTAAACACCACTGTCTTGCCTGCAACTGGCGAGGTTGCAGCCGGTGCAATAAAATCCAGCACATCTATTTCATCCAGCAGAGCATCAATCGCAGTCATAATGCGTTGTTCAGAAAAAAATTCGATGACAGATTTAGCCAAAGTTTCACCTATGCCATCTATGGCAAGCAATTCGTGATAGGCGGCGCTGTCAGGATCGGCCGCCGCCATCATTGCCTTGCGCAAGCCATCAAACGAATGATAATGCCGCGCCAGCAGCCGCGCATTATTCTGTCCGACATGGCGGATACCCAACGCGTAGATGAACCGCTCTAATGCTATTTTACGGCGCGCCGCGATGGCCTTGAACAGGTTGGCGGCGGAAAGTTCGCCCCAACCATCATGATCCCGCAATTTCCTGGCTTGCGTTTCATCGCGCGCCTGTAAAGTAAAAATATCCACAAAATCCCTGATCAATCCCTGCTCAAAGAAAAATGCGATCTGCTTCTCACCCAGGCCTTCTATATCAAACGCATCGCGGCTGACAAAATGCCGCAGGCGCTCCACTACCTGAGCCGGACACAGCGCACGGTTGGGGCAACGCCAAACAGCATCTTCCTTGCCCGATTTCGCATCCGTTTCGCGCACCGCATCGCTGCCGCAGGCCGGACATACCCTATTGAACACAAAAAGCGCAGAAGCAGCAGGGCGCTTGTCCAGAACCACTTCGACAATCTGCGGGATGACATCCCCCGCACGCTGCACGATAACCGTATCGCCAATGCGTATGTCCTTGCGTTTGATCTCGTCTTCATTGTGCAGGCTGGCGCTGGACACCACCACCCCGCCAACGGTGACGGGCCGCAGTTTCGCCACGGGCGTCAGCGCGCCGGTGCGGCCCACCTGAATTTCAATCGATTCCACTAATGTTTGCGCGAGTTCCGCCGGGAATTTATGCGCAATAGCCCAGCGTGGCGAATTCGCGCGAAACCCCAGACGCTCCTGCAAATCCAACCGGTTCACCTTGTACACAACGCCGTCAATGTCATAGCCAAGCGTGGCGCGCGCCGATTGAAAGTGTGCATAAGCCGCCAGCATTTCATCAAGCGTTTTACACAGACGCATCTCGGGATTGGTTGGCAGTCCCCACTGCCTGAAGCGATCTATCATTTCAAACTGGGTAGCCACTGGCAGATCGCTGATTTCTCCCCAGGCATATGCGAAAAATCGCAAGGGACGCGCCGCAGTGATCGCTGGATCAAGCTGGCGCAACGAACCCGCCGCTGTATTGCGGGGATTCATAAATACCGGTCTGCCACTGGCCGATTGTTGCGCGTTCAGTTGCACAAAATCATGCTGAGAAATATACACTTCGCCGCGTACATCAATGATATGGGGAATATCACCACTCAAAAGCCGCAACGGAATATCACGCAGGGTGCGCAAATTTTCTGTGATATTCTCACCGGTAATTCCATCACCACGCGTCGCCCCGGATACAAACAGGCCATTTTCATAACGCAAGGTTGCGGAAACACCGTCTATCTTGGGTTCTGCAGTGAAATGCAAAGCCTGATCCGGGGACAAGCCCAGATATTTGCGTGTGCTTTCACAGTAATCCGCCACATCCGCATCGCTGAACGCATTATTGAGCGAGAGCATGGGGCGCGCATGCGTGATTTTCTCGAAGCCTTCCAGCACAGCAGAGCCAACACGCAAGCTAGGACTGTCCGCCCGTTGCAGATGCGGAAAGCGTTCCTCAAGCGCCAGGTTTCGCCGCCGCAATGCATCGTACTCAGCATCGGAAATAATTGGCGCATCTTGCCGGTGATAATGCGCATCATGCACCGCGATTACTGAAGCCAGCCGCGCCAGTTCCGCCTTTGCCTGCGTCTCGTTCAATTCCTCAACCGGGATTTTTTCGGCCCCGGTCACCGCCCGGCCCCGGCGGTCATCAAACTGTCGGCGGCGGCGCGCGCGGCGTCGGTTACTTCCGCGCCTGCCAGCATACGGGCGATTTCTTCGCGCCGCGCGGCATCATCCAGCACTTCAACCGATGTCGTGGTGGCTGCGCCGCCTTTGGCTATTGTGCGTTTTTGCACCCGCCAGTGGGTCGCGCCGCGCGCCGCCACCTGCGGGGAATGGGTCACCACCAGAACCTGCGCGCCCATGGCAAGCCGCGCCAGCCGGTCACCTATCGCATCCGCCACCGCGCCGCCGACGGCGCTATCCACTTCGTCAAACACCAGCGTGCGGCCCGTGGCGGATTTGGCCAGCACCATACGCAAGGCCAGCATGAAACGTGATAATTCACCGCCCGAAGCGATTTTGATCAGTGCGCCCGGATTGGCCCCGGGATTTGTCGCCACCTGAAACTCCACCCGGTCAATGCCATCCGCGCCGCGCTCCGCGCCTGTCAACGGAGTTATGGCGGTGTAGAAAATCGCTTTGTCGAGCTTTAGCGGTGCGAGCTCTTTTTTCAGCGCCTTGTCGAGCCGCGCAGCACTTTGCAGGCGCGCATCATGCAGGCGCGCGGCAATGGCGTCATAGGCGGCAAGTCTTGCGGCATGCTGTTTTTCCAGCTCCTCCAGGCGCGAGGCGCCTGCGTCAATCAGGCCTAATTGCCCTGCAATCCGCATCTGCAATTCCGGCAAAGCGTCTACAGTGACATGATGCTTTCGCGCTGCCGCCCGTAGGGCAAACAGACGCGCCTCAGAAGTTTCCAAATGGTGCGGATCAAATTCCATATTTGACAGCACTAACTCTAACTGCGCGCGGGCTTCCATTGCATCAGATGTTGCACTGGCAAGCGCACCAAGCGCCGCATCAAGCCGCCCAACGGACATATCCGCAATGCGTTCCAGGCGCCGTAGCGCAGAGGATAGAAGCGCCTCGGCGCCACCGCCATTGCCCCCCAGATCACTTAGCGCCGCATGCATTTCCTCTGTGAGTTTTTCGGAGGACATCATCAGGGCGCGCGCGGCTGCCAGTTCGGCTTCCTCACCAGGTTTGGGAGCAAGCATTTCCAGTTCATTCAGGACATGGCGCAGATAATCTTCCTCTATCTGGGCCTTTTCCAGACCGGCGCGCGCCTGAGACAGCGCCTCGCCCGATTGTTGCGCGTCACGATGCGCAGCACGACATGATGCCAGATCAGCCCCATGATCGCCAAACGCATCCAGCAACGCACGATGCCCACCGGTGTTCAGCAATCCGCGATCATCATTTTGACCATGCACTTCGATCAACATATCGCCAACAGTGCGCAGCAATCCAATGCTGATCGCCTGGTCATTCACAAAAGCGCGACTGCGGCCATCGGCGCCTATCACCCGGCGCAGAATAATACCGTCGCTGGTGTCGATGCCCTGTTCAGACAGCAGACTGACGGCGGGATGTGATTGGGTTACGGAAAATTCAGCGCTGGCGACAGCCTGATCGCACCCCTTGCGGATCATGGCGCTGTCTGCCCGCGCGCCTGTGGCCAGGCCCAGTGCATCCAGCATGATGGATTTTCCGGCGCCCGTTTCGCCAGTCAACACCGTCAGACCCGGCGCAATCAGCAAATCCAGCCGATCAATTAAAACCAGATTGCGTATCGAAATGCCGACCAGCATTCATTCAATCTCTCTGGATATGGATCCTGAACTAGCTGATCCCGCTAAAGGCCTTGCTAATCCAGGATTTTTTGTTCTCAACGGGGCGGATATCCTTGCCGGTTAACAGGCTATAGCTATCCTGATACCAGTCGCTGCCCGGATAATTATGACCCAGAACAGCGGCCGCCGATTGCGCCTCATCAATAATTCCCAGCGCTACATAACATTCGGTCAGACGGTGCAGCGCCTCCGGAACATGCGTCGTGGTTTGGAAATATTCGACCACCATGCGAAAACGATTGATTGCTGCCAGATATTCATTCTGTTTCAAATAATACCGGCCGATTTCCATCTCTTTGCCGGCAAGGTGATCGTTCGTGAGATCAATCTTCAAGCGCGCGTCACGGGCATAATCGCTTGCGGGAAACCGGCGAACGACTTCAGATAGTGAACGTAACGCCTCGGCGGTGATTTTTTGATCACGCCCGACATCCGATATCTGCTCGTAATACGAAACCGCAACCAGATAATAGGCGTAAACGACATCCCGGTTACCGGGATGCAACGAAATAAACCGCTGCGCAGCCAGAATGGCCTTGTCGTATTCATTGATCTGGTAATTGGAATAGGCGGCCATCAGCATGGAGCGGCGCGCCCATACCGAATAGGGATGCTGGCGCTCCACCTCATCGAACTGTTCGGCTGCCTGGAAATAGCGCCCTTTCTGCAATTCGGCCATGGCCGCATTGTAGATTTCCTCTACTGGACGCTCAACATATTTGACTTCCTTTGCGCCAATACCGGTGCAGCCTGTCAAAGCAATCGCCAAGCCCATAACCGCCAGCCCGGCCGAAACCCGGGCTTTTAATCTGTCGAAAGCCACGTTTACTCCACTCATCCTATGAATTGCCCAAGAATTACAGGCGTCTCAACCTCTATCTAGCGTATTTGATGCGATAGGGCAGCAATCTTTTCGAGGGAGAGGCAAGAAACAGGACAGGATCGGAATGCAGTCTGTTCAACCCCGTGCGATACGTCTAAGGGGAACCGGGCGCAACGGCGGTTCTGCGGCCCGCGCACGTGATCCATCCACATATTCCCATGCTTGGGGGCTATTGAACAGCGCCAGCAACAATTTGTGATTCAGACCGTGCCCAGTGCGAAACCCCTCGAACCGGCCCAGGATGGGCGCGCCCGCCAGATACAAATCGCCGATGGCGTCCAGTATTTTATGACGCACAAACTCATCCGGGAAACGCAAGCCGCCATCATTCAAAATTCTGTCGCCATCCAGCACAAGCGCATTATGCAACGAACCGCCACGCGCCAGGCCAATGGATTTCAAATGTTCCACTTCATGCAAAAAACCGAACGTGCGTGCGGAAGCAATTTCAGTTTTGAACCGGCCCGGCGTCGCCTGATAGGCGTAGGATTGACGGCCAATTAATGCTGATGGAAAATCGATTTCCATGTCAAAAGCGCTGCCGTCAAATGGCGACAGCCTGACGCGCTTGCCATCTTCTTCTACGCTGATCGTTTCGAGCACGCGAATATAGCGGCGATGCTCAGCAAGCCTGACGACACCCGCACACTCCAGCAGCATGACAAACGGCGCGGAACTGCCATCCAGCACCGGCAATTCCGGCCCATCCAGATCGACGCGGGCGTTGTCGATACCACATCCGGCAAAGGCAGCCATCAAATGTTCAACGGTCGCAACCGAAACACCCGCGGCATTTGTCAATGTGCTGCCCAATTGCGTATTGCTGATATGGCTGAAATGCGCCCGCACCGTAATGCTTTCATCATTCAGGCCGCTGACGCCACGCAAACTGGCGTCGAGCAGGTCGGTGCGCCGGAAAACGATCCCAGTTCCAGCTTCCGCCGGATAAACTGTAAAGCGCACCTGCTGACCTGAATGCAGGCCAACACCCGCACATCCGATACGGTTGCGCAAACTTGTCTGAAAAATTCCCGCCTCGTCCTGCTTCTGCACTCGCAAGGCCGGAAAATCTACTGCGCCGCGCCGTCCTTCGTCCACTATATACCCCTATTCCGCCATCTACTGCACAACTCGACGAATGCCCCAGCAAAAAACGAATCACTTCCCCGCCAATGGCAGTGAATAGGTATCAACTGCCCCAACCAACCTCAAATCACACTTTATTACTCTTTGTTACAGATAGATCAGCAGGTTATGGCCGCTTTCATCACATTCTAGATAAGGTTCCGGAATGTGATGAAACATGATCTGATGTTAGTTGGCGGTCCTGCGCAAAAAAGCCGGAATGGCCAATTCGCTGGCGCTGGCCGCAGCGGGTTTGACGGAAGGCTCCATCCTTGCCGCCATCGCCTTGTCATGAATCCCGCCCGTGTTTGGCTTTGCTTGCGCCGCAGATTTCTGGACAGGCTCATTACGGGCAGCTTTGCGGCCGAACCATCCCATTCTGGTTAATAGATTAGGGGGCTGGCGGCCAATAGTTTCCTGGCGTTGCGGGATAATTGTTTCACGGGTTGCGATGATTGGCGATTTCATCGCGGGTTGCGCGGCGCGCGGCGCAATGAAGGCGTCCGCAGACATGGACTTGCCCAACGGATCAACAGGATCAGAAGCGCCAAAGGACAGCGGTGTTTGGGACTCAATAGCAGCCTCCTCTTCTTCCGCAGTCAAAAGCAGCGCAGATTCGTCAATGATCGTGGCGATGACGGGCATCGCGGGAACTTCAAGACTGGGCAGTACAGGCTGCTCAGATTTTACCGGAGTTGCACTGGCGTCGGGAACTGTCGCAGCGGCCGCCTCAGGCGTTAACTGGCGCTGCGCCTTTTCGCTGCGCACCCCTGTGGCCACAACCGAGACCCGCATTTTGCCTTCAAGTGTCGGATCAAATGTTGACCCGACAATAATATTGGCGTCCGGATCAACTTCGGCGCGCACCCGGTTAGCGGCTTCATCAACCTCATACAGGGTCAAATCAGACCCGCCGATGATGTTGATCAGAACCCCCTTTGCGCCTGTCATCGACACATCTTCCAGCAGCGGATTGGAAATCGCGGCCTCGGCGGCGTCATTTGCACGGGTTTCGCCCGAGGCTTCGCCCGTGCCCATCATGGCGGTGCCTGCCCCACCCATAACGGCGCGCACATCGGCAAAATCCAGATTTATCAGGCCAGGCGCAACCATCAGATCCGTTATTCCTCCCACTCCGGAAAACAACACCTGATCTGCCATGGCGAAGGCCTCTGCAAAGGTTGTTTTGGCATTGGCCACACGGAACAGATTCTGGTTCGGAATGACCAGTAATGTATCGACGAATTTTTCAAGCTCCGCCAGGCCCTGCTCGGCAATGCGCATGCGCCTGCTGCCTTCAAACTGAAACGGCTTGGTGACCACAGCAACCGTCAGAATACCCATGTCGCGCGCAGCTTTGGCGATGACGGGGGCAGCCCCCGTTCCTGTGCCGCCGCCCATGCCTGCGGTGACAAACACCATATGCGCGCCCGACAGATGATCGCAGATTTCCTGCATGGCTTCTTCGGCGGCGGCGCAGCCAACTTCCGGATGCGATCCAGCCCCCAGCCCCTGGGTCGCGCTTTCGCCCATCTGAATACGCCGTTGCGCCTTGGATTGCGACAAAGCCTGCGCATCGGTATTGGCAACTACGAATTCGACGCCCTCCAACCCGCTTTCGATCATATTGTTTACAGCGTTGCCGCCCGCACCGCCAACGCCAAAGACCGTAATACGCGGCTTGAGTTCATACATCTCAGGAACACTAAGGTTGATTGTCATGGTTAGCTCTCCTACACCTTGCACTGATTTCACCGGCAGGCCTATGCCCGTAGCTCATTTTCAAAAATTCTCCCGCAACCATTGCCCGATCCGGGCAACACGCCCGGTTGCGATTGCGGGGCCCGTTGCCCCCATTACGTCGCCGGTTTCCAGGGGGCCGCTCATGGCGAACCCAATTAAACCTGCCACGGTTGAATATTCCGGCCCCTGCGAGGCGTCCGGCAAACCACGCAAGCGGATCGGTCTGCCCAGCCTGGTCTGGCTATGCAGAATATCCGCCGTCAATTCACGCACCCCCGCAAGTTGACTGGCGCCGCCGGTCAGGACAACACGCCGTCCCGCGACCTCCTGCAACCCGCTCGCTGACAAACGCTCGCGCACAAGTTCCAGCGTTTCTTCCAGCCGGGGCTGAATGATGCCGTTCAGGATTGAGCGCGGCACATGATTAGCTGTCTCGCGGTCCTCCTCCCCCAGGCGGGGCACGTCAATCATATCGCGCTCATCCGACGGGCTGACCGAGGCGCTGCCATACAGCGCCTTCACCCGTTCCGCTGTTGAATGACTGGTCGATAAACCAAGGGCGATGTCATTGGTGACATGAATGCCGCCGATCGGAACAATGTCGAGATGCACCATATTGCCACCGACAAATACTGCAATGGTGGTAAGCCCGCCCCCCATATCGATGCATGTAACGCCCAAATCCGTTTCGTCCTCTACCAGACAGGCTAACCCGCTGGCGTAAGGGGACGCGACCAGGGCGGCAACCTCCAGGTGACAACGCTCGACACACAGTGCAAGATTCCTGAGCGGCCCGGACGCCGCCGTAACAAAATGCAAACTGGCGCCCAACCGGTCCCCAAACATTCCGCGCGGATCCGATATGCCTTTGTGTCCATCGAGAGAATAACCAATCGGAATAGCGTGAATCAGCTCTCCTTCCAGATCACTGACCCGCATCTGGCCCTGTCGTAGAACTTTCTTGATGTCCTGTTCACGCACTTCCGGAGTGGGGACGGCAATCTCGGAAGCGATCATATAACTGGTTGGCTGACCGCAACTGAGATTGACGATCACTTTACGCACCGTTTCCCGCGCCATCCGTTCGGCCATGTCAACTGCGGCGCGAATGGAGCGTTCGGCATCCGCCATATTCACGATCGCTCCGGCTTTCACGCCCTTGCTTTCGTGATGTCCTACACCCAGAATGCGCGGCCGCTGCGCGTGACTGGCGCGATCCGATTCAACACGCGCGATCAGGCAACTGATCTGCGACGTACCAATGTCCAAACCGGCGATGACGCCATTTTTTGCCGGTTGCATGTTACCCGATACTCCAAACAAATCCGTGCATCAGCATCCCCGCCTCGCGCCCTGGCTCCGCAGTCTTGCGCACCGCCCCCTGCGTCAGACGCACGACCACACGATTGGCGAGGCGCAAATCGACAAATTCAACATCACGTCCCAGCAGTCCGTTGCTTTCTTCGTAGCGCGCCAGCTTATGCCAAGCCGTCAGCGCATCGCGTTCGGGCAAGCGCACATCGATTCCATCCTTCAGGCGCAGGTTCCAGCGCCGTTCGCCCACACGAACCGCTGCGGCAACCCGGCGCTGCAATTGCGGCTCGGACGCGAGCAGCGCAATCAATTCCGATGCAGCTTTTGGCGCGCCCTTGCCCACAATAAGCGGCAGATCAGAATATTCGGGCACATCTTTCTCAGTGATTTCCACACCGCTACGATCCACCAGCACCATTTTGGCGTTGCGTTGCCATATTGCAACCGGATGACGTTCGATCAATTCGACATGCACCGCATTCGGCAGATTGCGCGAAACCCTGACTTCCTGCACCCAGGGCAAAGCGGCGATGCGGTCATGCACCGCTTTAAGATCAATATGCAGAATTGAATCATTCTTCGAAATATTCAGTGCGCCAAGCAATTCGCGCGGCTCAGTCTGAACCCGGCCCGCCACCGTGATAGAGCGGACGCTGAACCCGGCGTCGTGCAGCACCTGACGCACCAGCGCGTCGCCCTGGATCCCGGTAATTCCTGTATTCCCAATTCTCAACATCGCAAAACCCGCGCCGCCAACAAGCGCCACCCCCAGAATGGCAAAAAGCGCGGTGCGAAACGGTTTGTGAACAGCGGCATTTGGTTGCCGCGGCGCATGTTTCTGACGTTGCTGTTTCAGCGCGCGCATGAAGCGTCCTCCACAAGCCAACGGCACAGACTAGCGAACGAAATTCCCAGATAGGCCGCCTGTTCCGGCACCAAAGAGGTGGGTGTCATGCCGGGCTGGGTATTGATTTCCAGAAGATACAGCCCGTCACGTCCCGCAACTGTATCGTCGTACCGGAAATCCGCGCGGCTAACCCCGCGACAGCCAAGCAACCGATGCGCAGCAAGCGCCACCTGCATGGCGTGATCATAGACCAGCGCATCAAGTTTGGCAGGGATGACATGGCGTGACCCGCCTGAAGCATATTTCGCCTCATAGTCATAGAATTTCGTTTCCGGCACGATTTCCGTAACCGCCAGCGCGCGGTCGCCCATGACGGCGACCGTTAATTCGTGACCCGGAATATAGCGTTCCACCAGCACGGTGTCGCTAAAGGCCCAGTCATCAGCGGCGATTTGCGCGGGCGGCGAATTGTCACCCAGCCGCACAATATAAACCCCGACGCTGGAACCTTCCGTGACGGGTTTCACAACATAGGGCGGCGGCATTGGATGCTTGTCGCCAAGCGCATGACGGTCCATCACCACGCCTTCGGGGCATGTAATGCCCGCATCATGAAACAGACGCTTGGCCATTGGCTTGTCCATCGCGGCGGCCGAAGCGCGAACGCCTGAATGCGTATAGGGAATGCGCATAAATTCCAGCAGGCCCTGTACACAGCCATCCTCACCCCAGCGGCCATGCAACGCATTAAAAACAACATCCGGTTTCAGTGTTGTCAGAACATTGGCCAGAGTTTGGTCAACATCCACTTCGCTGACCCGGTAGCCTTCCGCACGCAGGGCTTCGGCGCATTTAGCGCCCGACACCAGGCTGACCTCGCGCTCAGCGGACCAGCCGCCTTTCAACACCGCGACGTGACAGGGGCTATTCATGCGCCACCCCCGTTTCGCCGATACGTTGAATTTCCCAGTGCAGCACGATGCCGGAAGTTTCCAGGACCCGTAAGCGAACCTGTTCGCCCAATTGCTCCAGATCATGTGCAGACGCCCCGCCGCAATTGATCAGGAAGTTGCAATGTTTATCCGACACCATGGCGCCGCCGATGCGCAACCCGCGGCATCCTGCGGCATCGATTAACTCCCATGCCTTGCGTCCCATGGCCTTTGGGTCTTCGGGATTGGCGAATGTGCTGCCGCCAGTGCGCGCGCCAACCGGCTGATTTGCGCTGCGCTCGGCCGCTATTTCCGACATACGCGCTGTGATCGCGGCGCGGTCACCCATATGGCCGCGAACGGTGATCCGCGTCAGAATGACACCCGCCGGAATGGCGCTTTTGCGATAGGCAAACGCCGCATCCGCAAGCGAAAACGCAACATGCCCGCCACTGCGGTCAAGCCCCTCGGCCTGGACAAAAATATCTTTTAGTTCACCGCCAAATGCGCCTGCATTCATGCGAACGGCGCCGCCCATTGCACCTGGAATCCCGCGCAAAAATTCTAGGCCTGTCAAACTGGCGTCACGCGCGGCCGACGCGACTTTCACGTCCATAGCCGCAGCCCCCGCGCAAACCCGCCCATCCGCTAGAATTTCAATGTCATCAAATCCCGCCCCCAACCGCACAACGACCCCGCGAACACCGCCGTCGCGGATCAACAGATTCGATCCCGCGCCGATAATTGTGACGGCGATATCCAGGGGCAAAGCAGACAGAAATTCGGCCAGATCCTGTACATCCTGCGGTTCAAACAGAATTTCGGCTGGGCCGCCAACGCGAAACCAGCTCAGATGCGCCAGATCGGCTTCTGCTTCCAACCGGCCGCGCACCTGGGGCATTTGATCCAGCAATGCCGTGCTTTTGATGCGTCGCGCCATCATGCCGCACCTGCCTCAATTTTTGAAAGTGGCGCTGTTCTCGCCATTTCTTCCGGCAACGCATTGGCCCATTGTGTAATATTTCCCGCACCCAGACAGACCACCAGATCACCGGATTGCGCCTCGGACAGCACCAGCGCACATAATTGTTCCGGCCCATCCAGCGCCATTACCCGCCGATGGCCATGAGCGCGCAACCCCTCAATCAGCGCATCCCTGTCAGCCCCCGCAATAGCGTTCTCGCCTGCGGCATATACCGGCGCCACAACAACAATATCGGCATCGTTGAAACAGGTGCAGAAATCCGAAAACAGATTGGCCAGCCGGGAATAGCGATGCGGCTGCACGACGGCGATCACCTTGCCCTTGCAGCTTTCGCGCGCCGCACGCAATACCGCCGCAATCTCAACCGGATGATGGCCATAATCATCCACGACGCCGATGCCGCCCCATTCGCCTGTGCGGGTAAAGCGCCGCTTAACCCCGGCGAAGGCCGCCAATGCGCGGCGCTGCACCTTACGGTCGATTTTCAGTTCCCGCGCTACGGCAATCGCTGCAAGACTGTTGCGCACATTATGAATGCCGGGCATCGGCAATTTCATACCTTCCATGCGGCTGGTCTTGCCAGTGATGCGATCAAAAAACTGTACATCAAATGTCCATACATCGCCATCGACCCGAATATTCACCGCCCGCACCTCCGCTTGCGGAGACGTGCCATAAGTCACGCAGCGGCGGTCCCTGACCCGCCCAACCAGGGCCTGCACTTCGGGATGATCAATGCACACCACGGCGCAGCCATAGAACGGCACATTTTCGACAAAGGCGTCAAAGGCCCGGCGCAGTGCATCAAAATCATGATAGAAATCGAGATGTTCGGGGTCGATATTTGTGACGATTGCAATCGTTGGCGGCAGCTTGGTGAAGGTGCCATCGGATTCGTCGGCCTCAACCACCATCCAGTCGCCCGCGCCCAATCGCGCATTGGTGCCATAGGCATTGACGATGCCGCCATTAATCACAGTTGGATCGAATTGCGCCGCATCCAGAAGGCACGCAACCAGAGAGGTCGTCGTGGTCTTGCCATGTGTGCCCGCAACAGCGACACACCATTTCAGGCGCATCAGTTCCGCCAGCATTTCGGCGCGGCGTACGACCGGAAGCGCGCGCTCACGCGCGGCAATGAGTTCGGGATTATCAGACTTGATCGCGCTGGATACGACCATTACCCGCGCCTCGCCCAGATTTTCCGCCGATTGTCCGATGGCCACCGGAATGCCTAGCTGACGCAAGCGGGCGACATTTCCACCGTCAGAGATGTCGGAACCCTGCACCTGATAACCGAGATTGTGCATCACCTCCGCAATGCCGCTCATCCCAATGCCGCCAATGCCCGCAAAATGGATCCAGCCAATATCCAGGGGAAGCCTTGTCATCATGACACCGCCCTCCGCGCCCGCAGGAAGGGAATGACCAGGCCGCCACCGCCGCCGCCGCCTTTTTGATGCTCGGCTTTGCGCGGCGCCAGACGCTCCACCATATCCGCCAGCGATTTGGCCGCTTCGGGTCGGCCAAGTCCATGCGCCGCCTGGGCCGCGACGCTTAGCTGATGCGGATTGCGCAATAAATTCTGCAACCGCTTGGCAAGCACCGAGGCGGTCAGTTCAGCCTCCGGCGCGAGCCAGGCCGCACCCGCATCCACCAGCACTTGTGCATTCGCAAGCTGTTGCTGATCCGCATGATGGGGATAGGGAACCAATATCGCGGGTACACCCGCCGCCGTCAGCTCACTGATCGTCGTCGCCCCGGATCGCGCGATAACCAGATGCGCCTGCGAGAGCTTTGCTGGCATATCGCGAATAAATTCCGTCAGTTCAACCTCAATATTGATCCGGTCATAGGCCTTGCGCGCCAGCTCCATATCTGCGCTGCGGCATTGCTGCACAATGCGCAGCCGGGCCGATACGCCGGGGGGCAGCATGGCGATAGCCGCAGGCACCGTCTCACTTAAAATTCGGGCCCCCTGACTGCCGCCGAAGACCAGAAGATTAAACGGTGTGTCCAGTGTCGGGGCGTCATATATACGGCCATAGCAGGCCGCAATCTCGGCGCGAACGGGGTTTCCTGTGACCGTTACCTTAACCTGATCAATGCCGCGCAGCCCCCGCAGTCCTTCAACGGCGGCGGCAATGCCGGTAACGCGATGCGCCAGCAGGTGATTAACCTTTCCCAGAACCGCATTCTGCTCATGTATCGCTGTCGGCACACCCAGCCAAATCGCTGCCGCCATCGCCGGAAGTGCGGGATATCCGCCAAACCCGATTACCAAAGCAGGGGGATGCTGGCGTAGCAGACGCAGGGCCTGCAACATGCCCGCACCCAGTGACACACCGGCGCGCAGTTTGGACAACACATTACCCGCCGGATTTTGCGCCGAAACCACATGCACATTGATGCGGCCGAAAGATGCGGCAAATGCGGCGCCACGCATGTCTGTGATCAATGTCACCGCACGACCGCGCGCGCGCAATTCATGGGCCAGCGCTTCAGCGGGGAACATATGGCCGCCCGTGCCGCCAGCCGCCAGTATGATTGGGGCGTCACAGGCGTCACTCATGGCGAACGCCCCACAGCTGCACCGCCAATGGCGACCCCCGGACGTTTTCGCAGCAACGCCAGAATCATCCCCGCAGTCAATGACAAGGCCAGCAGGGATGATCCGCCATAACTGATGAATGGCAGGGTCATACCCTTGGAAGGCAGCAAATTCAGATTGACGGCCATGTTAATGCTGGCCTGCAACCCGAAAAGAAAGATCAGGCCGGAGGTCGCCAGTTGCACGAAATGATCTTCCGCCGCAAAAGCGCGCGCCAGGCCGCGGAGCACAATGAATGCAAACAGTGCGACCAGAAGCAGGCACGCGATCATGCCAAATTCCTCGCCGACCACGGCAAAAATATAATCCGTATGCGCGTCTGGCAAAATACGTTTGACTGTGCCCTCGCCTGGACCGCGTCCAAACACTCCTCCTTGCAAGAAAGCGTTAATTGCCGTAGTCACCTGAAAAGTATCTCCCGAGGCTGGATCAAGAAACCGGTCTATGCGGCTGGTGACATGCGGCACAAATATATAGGCGAAAACCCCGCCTACTGCGCCGGCCAGCACCAGGCCGAGAACCAGAATCATGGGCATCCCTGCGATAAAGAACATTGCGCCAATCACGACCGTCAGAAGGAAAGCCTGGCCAAAATCCGGTTGCATGGCCAGCATTCCCACACACAAGGCCCAGGTGAAAAGGGCGATCAGGGTCCCCGGAACGCCCGTCCCGCGGTTTTGTTCTGAAAACATCCAGGCCGCGAAAACGATCAGGGACGGCTTCAGGAATTCCGAGGGTTGCAGAGATATCCCGGCAATGGACAGCCAGCGTTGCGCGCCATTGCGCTCCTCGCCAATTGTCAGTGTCAGCACCATCAACAGCAGAGCGAACAGCAGCAGCCCAACAGACAAGCGCTTGACCATGGTGGGCGACACCATCGACACGCCAAACAGCAAGATCAGGCCGAGAGGCAACATCATCAAATGCTTTTTGACGAAAAAATAACTGTCCATATTAATACGCTCCGCCACGGGCGGGCTGGCGGCAAGCGTCAGCAAAGTGCCAATAACAATCAACACGCCAATTGCGCCCATGATCCAGCGATCCACGGTCCACCACCACTGGCCAAGGATGCTTGTATCGGTACGGGCAAAACTGCTCATACTGCACTCCCGCTCATGGACTTGGCCGAATACTCAGCGACAAGTGCACGAAACACGTCGCCACGCGCCTCAAAATTCTCGAACTGATCGAACGATGCGCATGCCGGAGACAGAAGCACAACCGCCCCATCTTCACCCGCCGCGTCTTTAGCCGAAGCTGCGACCGCGTTTGCCATGTCACCGCACATTTGATACGTCACCCGTCCCTGTAATGCCGCTGCAAAAGCTGGCGCCGCCTGCCCGATCAAATAGGCTTTGCGAATCCGTGGAAAAAAAGACACGAGCGAATCAATTCCACCAGCTTTTGGCACACCACCAAGAATCACATAGACGC
>Ga0073924_1000032_pt1 | contig 27231 bp, 24 predicted proteins | sample GWRWT4_14Oct14_FD_70957 | JGI IMG/M metagenome (GOLD analysis project Ga0073924, IMG submission 70957) | Sand microcosm microbial communities from a hyporheic zone in Columbia River, Washington, USA - GW-RW T4_14-Oct-14 | ecosystem: Engineered > Artificial ecosystem > Sand microcosm >...
TCACACAAAAAATATTCCATCACTGATCAGCGGCGCGACATTATTGACATTCTCGGCTGAAACCGCGAACGAAGCCAGCATGTTGGAGCGCGCGCCCCCGTTATTGAGTTCGCCCAGCCAATAGGCGACACCCTCGGCCTCGCCCGCGCGGTGCAGCACATTCTGATAGAGCAGATTGACGAATTGCGCATTGCTGGTATTGGCGCCGTTCAGGCGGATAAATTCTTCCGATGCAATAAAACTGGCCGCCACCACCGCGCCAAAATCCTGCCCCCGGTCCAGCTCGCGGATCCAGTAACCCAGCCCTTCGACATCCGGCACGCGGTCAAAGGCGGCGCGGTAAATCAGATAACCCTTGCCCGCATTATCGTCTTTTGAATTATCATACGCCAGCACGCCATCGCTGAATTGCAGCCGCTCGATTCCTTGCAGGGAATCTATGCCGTCACGGCCCGCCGTTCGATCCGTAATGGTTCTTTCAGTCGCATTACCGGTCATTGAATACCCGATGCGTTGTCCTGAATATCGCGCAATATCCATGCCGGCACCGCCGACAATATCATCATTCCCGCCCCGTCCGAAAAACAAGTTTGATAACTCATTCCCCTCCAGCCGATCCGAAAATGACGAGCCGGTGGCGTTCTCGATGCTTCCCAAAAGCCAGTACAATGTCAGCGGGCTTGATAGCGACGCCTCGTTGACCAGCGTTGCTATGCCCAACTTTGTATCCATGATCAGGGAAGGCTGGTAAATGGGCAATGTAATCGTCCATCCCGCCGTAGCAGCCGAAACATCGACAACATCCATGCCACCCGCATCCCAGATGGCCTGATATCGCAAATTCTGCTGTAGGGAGTGGGTGGTGTTACCCGCATTGGTTTGCGGGTTTGCGCCGTAAATATATTGCAACGCCAGCACATCCATCGCCATCGGCGTGGCTGGATCCCAGAAGCGGAAGTTGTAATTATAATCGTCCTGATACGCCATAACGGAAAACCAGTCATTATTCAGCACTTCGGCGCCCAATTGGCCCAGTGTCGGACGACCGGTGCCGCCACTGTCAAAGGGGTGCTTCAAACCCAATACATGACCCAATTCGTGAATAAGCAGCGCATAGCCAGCCGAGCCTGGCGCATAGGAGGGTAAATCATAAGCCTGGCTATTGACGTTTATGAAAACATCCCCCGGCGCGCCCCGATAGCCCTGGGTGCCGGCATTACCAGGATAAAAATCCGTCGTAAAACTCGTTTCTGGAAACAGGCCGATAGCCCAGGTGGCGTTGCCGCCAAAAGCACTGACAAAAAAGCGGTCAAGAGAGATGGTGATATCCGATCCCGCATAAAACGCCTCGGCTGGATTAGCGTGATAGCCGACATAATTGAAATTGATATTTGCGAATGTGGAAATATTATTAAATATATTGGTCAGATTGGCGATAGTGCCCGGGGCGTCCCGCCAGACTTCGTCTTTAAGGCCATCTGCCAACGCCCAATTAATGGTTCGGGTGCTGCCAATCTGCCAGTTCAATCCGTGTGTCGCTGCGTCAATAATCTTGTCCCCCGCCAGAGGATCGGGGTTGGTTACCGGATTTACTCCATGAGACGCAGGTAGCCGCGTGGCGCCGGTGTCCGCGACGCTAAGCCGGTAGGTCCCCATGTCAGACAACACGGCCGACGAAGCATTCAGAAAATAGACTCCAGAGAAAATCGGAGCAAATGTCCCGCTGGCATTATTCCCGGCCCCATCATTGTCATCAACAAATTCCAGGGTCCGGCCCGTTACATCGTATAACTCAAGAAATGGATTTGGCAGCGTTCCGCGCGCTGTCGCCGATCCTTCCAGATCAAACTGATAGACATGGCCCGCCGTTAAAGAGACACGAAACCAGTCATTGTCCGCCGCCGCATCAACATTTCCATTAACCGATCCGCCAACGGCAATCGCGCCGGTAGTTTGTGTTGAATTGAGAAAATCATCAGCCATATAACAATAACCTCAAGTGGAAAATATGCACCACTATACCTGACCGGCATACGGTTTTTCAGGAATAAAATCTGCCCGCACCTTATGCCAAATTCAACGCGCGTCCAACTCCGGCCAGCAAGCATAGCGCTGCCCGCTTGTGAGGCAATTCAATCCAGTGTGATATCGATATGGTTATCACATACTTTATTTAAATAGCGTACATTGCCGTCTGTGACGACCGTCACACTTCACTATGTAATGCGCTACAGCACACTGCGAGACACGGAAATATCCAGATCGCGGATTTTTTTTCGGAGCGTGTTGCGATTCAGGCCCAGCAGTTCAGCGGCCTTGATCTGATTGCCCTTTGTGGCCGTCAGGCACATGGCGATCATGGGGCGCTCGATCTCGCGCAGAATCCGGTCATGCAGTCCTGGAGGGGGCAAATCATCCCCATGATCGGCAAAATACCTGGCCAGATTACGTTCCACCGCCGCGCCCAGGCTTTCGTCGCCATGCCCTGCCTGTTCCTCTGTGGCTACGCCCTGGCTTTCAAGCAGTTCAGCCTCGATAATTTCGGCGGTAATCACCTCATCCAGATATAATGCGGCAAGGCGCAAAGTCAGATTTTCAAGCTCACGCACATTGCCTGGCCAGCGATGGCGCTTCATCACTTCTAAAGCAGCCGGGTCAATTGTCTTGACAGGCAGTCCCTCCGCCTCAGTCCTGCTGAAAAAATGCCTGACCAGATCCGGAATGTCCTGAGTGCGTTCACGCAAAGGCGGCAATCGCATTGGAACCACATTCAAGCGGTAAAACAAATCCTCCCGAAACAGCCCCTGGGTAATATGCTGCCGCAAATCCCGATTTGTCGCGGCGACGATGCGTACATTCGCGCGAACCGGTGTGCGTCCGCCGACCATCATATATTCGCCTTCCTGCAAAACGCGCAGCAATCGCGTTTGCGCTTCCAGCGGCATGTCTCCAATTTCATCGAGAAATAGCGTGCCGCCCTCGGCCTGTTCAAATCGCCCGGAGGCGCGATTGGCAGCGCCGGTGAAGGCCCCTTTCTCGTGCCCAAATAATTCGCTTTCAATCAGTTCACGCGGGATGGCTGCCATATTGATGGCGACAAAGGGGCCGGCTTTTCGTTTGCCATAATCATGCAGCGCGCGCGCCACCAATTCCTTGCCAGTGCCGGATTCGCCGGTGATCATGACGGTAAGATCCGTGCCCATCAATCGCGCCAGAATCCGGTAAATTTCCTGCATGGCCGGTGATCGCCCGATCAACGGCAGCTCTTCCTCAACAATATTATTCGGCGAGGGCGCGTCATGGACAAAATTTCTTCGCACCGCCAGCGCCCGCTTAACAATTTTCGTCAATTCGTTCAGGTCAAAGGGTTTGGGCAGATATTCATAAGCCCCTTTTTCCGCCGCCTTTAGAGCGGTCATCAGCGTGTTTTGCGCACTCATGACAATAATCGGCAGTCCTGGACGGTGCTTTTTGATGCGCGGCAACATATCAAACACATTGCCATCCGGCATCATCACATCGGTGATCAGCAGGTCGCCTTCTCCCTCAGACATCCAGCGCCACAGGTTGGCCAGGTTGCCTGTTGTACGCACATTATATCCAAGCCGCACAAGCGCCTGATTTAGCACGGTTCGAATGGCGTTATCATCATCGGCAATGATAATGGTTTCAGGCAGTGGTGAACCGGATTGCAGGCTCATGAGTGAAAACCATTTTGCTTGATACGCCCACGAATGGGCAAAAGGGTACGGAAAACTGTTCGTCTGGGGGATGATTCGCATTCAATCGCGCCACCATGATCGCCGATGATCTTGGCAACCAAAGACAGGCCCAGACCAGTGCCATTAGGCTTGGTGCTGACGAAGGGCTCAAAAAGATGATTTCGGATATCCTCGGAGATGCCAGGTCCGTTATCGCGAACACAAACTTCAAACGGTAGCGCCGTGCGTATATTCCCGCCCGGCAGGGTCAGCCGCATCCCATGCCGGTAGGCTGTTGAAAGCGTAATTTGAGCGCCACTGACACCCTCTAGCGCCTCTGATGCGTTTTTGATCAGATTAAGAAACACCTGAATGAGCTGATCTCTGTCACCCATCACTTCCGGTAAGGATGGATCATATTCTTCCACGAAGCGTATATTTCTGCCAAAGCCCGCCTCTGCGATACGCCTGACATAATCCAGCACCTGATGAATGTTGACGGGAATACGCTGTAACGGCCGCTGGTCGCTAAACGCTTCCATGCGATCTACCAGTTCACATATACGGTCCGTCTCGGTGCATATCAGTTGCGTTAGGGTCCTGTCCGCCTCGTTTGCGTTTTGTTGCACCAGCTGAGCTGCGCCGCGAATGCCAGACAGCGGGTTTTTTATTTCATGCGCCAGCATACTAGCCATGCCGGTGACAGAACGCGCGGCGCCACGATGCGTCAATTGTTGATCCATCTTGCGCGCAATGCTGGTTTCACGCAACACAAGCAGCAAGCTGCCAGCATCATCACCGATAGGGACGACCTGCACATCTGCAATGCGCTCACCGGTATTGGGTGTGCTGAGATTTACCTCATACTCCCAGATCGCAGCCCCATCCCGCCGCACCTGACTGATCATTTCCAGCAAGGGGCTGCTAAATGGCACCAGTTTTGAGAGCAGCTGCCCTGAAAGCATATATGTGCTGGATTGGAAAAATTGCTGAGCCTGAGAATTGACATAGCAAATCCGATCCGCTGAATCTATCACCGCAATGGGATCAGGGATCGCATCCAGAATTGCAGCTGAGCTCGCGCCGGCATTCGCCTTTCTTGTCTCCTCATCGGGTTGAAAACTGGTCGAACTATTCACCATCAGGCGGCCATTTCCCAAAACTCTCCGGCGCCATACTGATCTAATTCGGCAAGCACGGAATTGGAGCTGTCCAGCGTCATAACGCGTCGGCGTACGATCTTCCCCTCTGGCATATGATCCAGATACCAGCCCAGATGCTTGCGCGCCATGCGCACGCCGATGGCTTCTCCATAATGGTCAATCATTGCGGTATAGTGCCTGCGCATAATTTCAAATTGCACCTGAGGCGATGGCGGGGGAAGTTTACGGCCTGTCGAAAGATAATGTCTTATCTGATCGGGAAACCAGGGGCGCCCCTGGGCGCCACGCCCAACCATCACGGCATCCGCGCCAGATGCGCTCAGCGCCTGCCTGGCGTCTTCCTCGGTTTCGATATCACCATTTATGACCACGGGAATGGAAACTGCCTGTTTGACCTGCGCAACAAAATCCCAGTCTGCGCGGCCGTTATAGAATTGGCAGCGTGTGCGCCCGTGAACAGTGATTAGTTGCACCCCAAGCGCTTCGGCCCTTTGGGCCAGTTCCGGCGCATTCCGGTTGCCATCATCCCATCCCGTGCGCATTTTCAGGGTGACGGGAATGGCGACAGCCTGGACGGTTGCCGCGATCAGCGCCGCGGCCAGGTCCAGGTCCCGCATCAGCGCCGAACCCGAAAAGCCGTTTACAACTTTTTTCGCAGGGCACCCCATATTGATGTCGATGATCTGAGCGCCAACATCGGCACAGATTCTGGCCGCCTCGCCCATCCAATAAGGTGCGCAACCAGCGATCTGAATGGCCAGGGGTTTTTCATCTTCCGTGCGGCGCAAACGGCGCTGCTGCGCCATAGGCCGGGACAATAGCTCCCGGCTGGCCAGCATTTCTGAGAATACCAGCCCCACGCCCTGCTCACGCACTATACGGCGCATAGGCAAATCGGTTATTCCTGACAGGGGCGCCAGAAAGACTGGATGCGTGATTTCAAGGGACCCCAAGGTTATGGTCATTTTTTAGGCATTCATCAATATTGGCTAATTTATAAGCAAAATAATTGTTAATGTCTGAAATTACAAGCCATTTATTGCAGTGCAGTGTAAATGATCACATAGAGCAGCCCGCGATCAAGGGGAGTGACGAAGTGACCCAACTTGATCGCGGAAAGTTGCTCTAACACATTAAAACACAGAGCAATCTGCATTATGTTCGAGCTTCATGGCTCGAACATAATGCAGATTGCCCTAGTCGCAACTGCCCATCCTGGAATGGCGCAAGCAATGGGTTGAAAACAAGGCATGCTGACATTCGCGTTAATCTTGGCAGCCGGAAAAGGGCTGCGCACAGGAGGATCGGTTCCGAAACAATATAGGTATGTTGCTGGGAAAATGCTGTTGCGGCACACTATCTTGCAATTCATGCAGCACCCGGCGATAGACCGGCTGATGGTGGTCATCGGCCCGGAGGATCAGGAACTTTACGCCCGGGCGACGGAAGGATTACGTCTTGATCCCCCAATTATCGGCGCCGCCAACCGGCAGGCCTCTGTCCTTAACGGGCTGGAGGCCCTGGCGCCCCATCAACCGGATCGGGTTCTGATCCATGACGGCGCGCGTCCATTTGTGAGCGCGGCCATCATTGACGCCGTTCTCTCTGAACTGGATCACACTGACGGCGCGATTGCGGCGATCCCGGTGACGGACACCATAAAATTGGCGCCCGGGCATGATATTGTGCGCGCAATAGACCGGGAAAATTTATGGCGGGCGCAAACGCCACAGGGATTTCGGTTTCCGGCCATCCTGGAAGCCCACCGCAAGGCCATTGGACTGGCATTGACGGATGACGCAGAGGTTGCAGCGCAAGCAGGTCTTCGTGTTCGCGTGGTCACCGCGCATGAAGATAATTTCAAAATCACGTACGAAGAAGACTTTGCCCGCGCGGAACGTCTATTGAGGGGATCCACCATGCCGACACGAATGGGGCTCGGTTATGACGTACATCGCTTCAAAGCTGGAAACGCATTGTTTTTATGCGGCGTTGAAATTCCACATACAAAATCTCTGGAAGGACATTCCGATGCAGATGTCGGATTACATGCGTTGACGGACGCAATCCTGGGCGCAATGGCGCTGGGAGATATTGGCCAGCATTTTCCCCCCTCCGATCCGCAATGGAAGGGCGCAGCTTCACATATATTTTTAGCCCATGCCGGAAAACTTGTTCGTGCAGCGGGTGGCCAGATTGTCAATCTGGATGTCACCCTGATCTGCGAAACGCCGCGCATTGGCCCCTATCGTCTTTTAATGCAGCAAACCATCGAACAGATACTTCATCTGCCAAAGGGAACAGTCTCTGTCAAAGCAACAACGACCGAAGGGCTGGGTTTCACCGGACGTGGCGAAGGCATTGCCGCCCAGGCGGTTGCAGCCGTGAGCATGCAAGCGTGAAGCGTTCCTCCCTGCCTCCTGGATTGGGTTTTTTCAACCCGGCCAGCCTGATCGCCACCTGGTTTGGTTCGGGACTGCTGCCAGGTGCGCCCGGCACTTGGGGATCGCTGGCCGCGTTGCCATTTGCCTGGGCGCTGGTCTGGCTGGGCGGGTATTTGGCGCTGCTCGCTGCAATCGGGATCATATTTGGCATTGGCATCTGGGCCGCCGGACACTACACTCAGGCGTCAGGTCTCAAGGACTGCCAGAATGTTGTTGTCGATGAGGTTGCCGGCCAGTGGCTGAGCCTGTTGTTTGTGCCGCTGGATGCCGTTGCGTATTTGACGGCATTTTTGTTATTTCGAATATGCGACATTTTCAAACCCTGGCCCGCCAACATGGCGGATCGCAAGGTATATGGCGGATTTGGCATCATGCTTGATGATGTGATTGCTGGGGCGTATGCGTTATTTCTGATGCATCTGGGATTATATCTGATCAATTAAAACTTAGCAGGAGACGCGCCAACATGTTCCCTACCAAAACCCTGAAACTCGCCGAAATGCTTTTGGCCGATTGCGCTGCCGCGGGATTGCGTATCGCCACGGCGGAATCATGCACCGGGGGATTGGTTGCCGCATGTCTGTGCTCAATTCCAGGCGCGTCCTCTGTGTTTGATCGCGGTTTTATTACCTATAGTAATGAGTCAAAGCGAGACCTGCTGGGAGTGCCCGGCGACCTGATGGCGGATGTTGGCTCGGTAAGCGAGCCCGTGTCGCGTATGATGGCGGAAGGCGCCGTGGAAAACTCGAACGCGCATCTGGCCGTAGCGGTTACAGGAATTGCGGGTCCTGGGGGCGGTACACGCATGAAGCCCGTTGGCCTTGTGCATGTGGCGGCGGCGCGCGAACGCAAACCCATTCTGCATGAACTCTATCACTTTGGGGATATCGGCCGCGAAGAAATCCGCATGGAGGCCGTTTATGCCGCGCTCGAATTATTGCACCGGCATCTGCTGCGGTAATACGCCGCCGCAGACCAGCCTGACATCGCATTGTTGATTAAAGCAATAATATATGAAAATCGGTTTCATATTTAACGCCCAATCCCATCAGATTTTTCACAGCCTTCCTGTAGCCTGCGCGCTTTCAAAGAATTTTCCCGGGCATGAGGTGACGTTGCTGTGCAGAAGTCCTGCCCAGATGGAGTATGTGCGTTTTCTGGCCAGCCATTATGATGCAGATTGCCTGTCGTATCAGAGCATTGCGCCGCCCTATCCTTATTCCCGCACCCCCCCGGAAAAATCGGGACCTAAGTTTCTGACTCTTTTATGGAATTTTCCAGCGCTTGCCCGTTTTGACGTACTTGTCACGCCGGAACGAACCAGTCTGAATTTGCGGAAAATGGGCCTGCGGAAAACCAAATTCATTCACACCACCCATGGCGCAGGCGACGATGAACGCGATTGGGATACGCGCATCCATGACTTCGATCTGGTGCTATTGCCCGGCGCCAAACGCCGGGATCGCCTTCTGAAAAAGGGCCTGTTGCGGCATGGCCACTATTATGTCAGCGGCTATAACAAGTTTGATTTGGTAAGCCGTATGAAAACAAGGCGCCCACCCAGTTTCAGCAATGGCCGCAAGACGGTTTTGTACAACCCGCATCATAACAAACACTATAGCTCATGGAATAAAATTGGGCACAAAGTGCTTGAATATTTTGCGCGATCCGATCAGTTCAATCTGATCTTCGCTCCCCATATCCGCATGCTTGATGATGGCATTGTAACCGGCCGGGAATTGACGCCCTATCAGGGGATAGAACATATCCTGATTGATACTGGCAGCACACACAGCGTTGACATGAGCTACAGCCTGGAAGCTGACATATATCTTGGAGACTGGAGCAGCCAGGTATACGAATTTCTACTGCATCCGCGACCTGTGATATTTCTAAATCCCCATCAACATGACTGGGTGAATAAAGATCAATTCTTCTGGTGGTCGCTGGGCAGGGTTGCCGAAACAATCCCGGCAATGCACGCGGCCCTCACGCCTGACCAGGCCTGGCAATCGCACTATGCGGCCGCACAGAAAGCGGCTTTCAGCTATACATTTGCGGACGCCGCGCTGCCTGCGCCCGAGCGATCTGCGGCCGCCATCAGCGCGTTTTTGAAATATGGCCAGATTGAAGATGATTTTGTTTGACGCCTGGCAGGCTGCTGAAAAACACAAAAATGTCATTCTGAGGGAGTGAAACAACCGGAGAATCTCTAACGTTTGCAACAATGTCGAGATGCTTCGCTGCGCTCAGAATGACAAAACGAAGAGTTTTTCAGCAGCCTGCTAGACCGTTTTTTGATCTGATTGAAGCAGGTCCCTCGTGTCTCCTCGCCCCCGCTCGCATGCCTCTGACCCCCTCCCCCTTTTCAGGGCAGGGGAAGGACAGAATGGGGTCAACCGGGAAAACCTGAAATCATATTACGCTATATCGTTTTTGTTCTCATTGAACCGCCCCATCTACGGTGTCACCCCGGATTTATTCTGGGGTCCAGGGACAAAAACACAGGCTTTCCTTTGTAACTCTGGCCCCCGGGACAAGCCCTGGTGACAGACCAAGTGTCTTAGGCTGAGTCAATATTAACAGAAACTGTCTAATGGCCAAGTGCGGTTCGTGCGGCCTCCGGGTCCAGAGCCGCAAAGGCTTCATATTGGCTGAGAAATACATTGCCACTTAATGCCTGCAAAAGATGGCTATGTTGCAACTGGTCCATAACCGGCCCCTTGATTTCGGAAAAATGCAGCCGCACGCCGGAATCCTGTAACCGGGCATTGATCGCTTCCAGGCTTTCAAGTCCGCTAGCGTCAATCGAATTTACCGCCGCACACATCAGCACAACATGTTTGATGTCCGGGCTTTGGGAAACCAGATTTTGAACCGTATCTTCCAGAAAGCGCGCATTCGGGAAATACAGGCTTTCATCAACCCGCAAATTAAGCACATATGGGCTGGTCACAACCTTGTGCCGCAGAATATTACGAAAATGTTCCGTTCCGGGAACCTGTCCAACTATCGCATAATGCGGGCGGCTGGTGCGGTAAAGATGGATCAGAATTGACAACAGCACCCCCGACAGAATTCCAATCTCAACGCCCGCCAGCAGCGTCAGCACAATAGCGGTGAACATGGCCGCAAAATCACTTTTCGAATAGACCCAGGTGCGCTTGATCACGCGCGGATCAATCAGGGAAAGCACTGCAACGATTATCGTCGCCGCCAGCGTCGCCTGTGGCAGAAAAAACAGGAACGGCGTCAGGAAGACAGTTGCCGCTGCGATGCCCACCGCCGTAAAGGCGCTCGCGGCGGGGGTTTCGGCGCCTGCATCATAATTGACAACGGATCGCGCAAACCCTCCCGTGACCGGAAATCCCCCGGACAGGGCCGACGCGATGTTCGCTGATCCAAGGCCAATAAGCTCCTGATTGGGAACAATCCGCTGACGGCGTTTCGCCGCAAGCGTCTGCGCAACCGAGACGGATTCTACAAATCCGATAATACTGATCAACAAGGCCGATCCGGCTAATGAACGCCATAGATCCAGATCAAAGGAAGGCATGGTAAAGGGCGGCAGGCCGCTGGCGATGCTGCCCACAATGCGCACGCCCTTGGCGTCAAGCGAATAATGCATGCTGATCATCGTCGTGCCTATCACAGCCAGGATCGGACTGCTTTTCACGATAATGTCGGCCACGCGCTGCGAAATTCCCAGATGCAGCAAAACGCCCTTGAGGTATGTTCGCACCAGCACAAGAAACCCGATCACCGACGCGCCAATAACGAGTGTGGCCGCATTGGCCTTTCCCAGTTGCGAGGATAGCCCCACAATGATTTCAATCAGATTTTGTCCAGTCCCCCCAACGCCCAGAATATGTTTTAACTGACCGGCGGCGATCAGAATTCCCGATGCAATAATAAAACCGGAAATGACGGGATGGCTTAAAAAATTGGCTAAAAATCCCAGCCTGAAAACACCCATAAGGATCAGGATCAGGCCGGAAATAAAAGCCAGGCAAATTGCCGCCAGATAATAATCAAAGCTTCCCGCCGCAGCGATATCCCCGACCGCAACCGCCGTCATAAGCGAGATGACGGCAACCGGCCCCACTGCCAGCGTCCGGCTGGTTCCAAATATCGCATATGCCACCAGCGGAAGGATGCTTGCATAAAGGCCGACTTGCGGTGGCAGGCCCGCCAGCATCGCATAGGCCAATGATTGCGGAATCAGCATGAGCGTCACGACAATGGCCGCAATAATATCATTGCTCAACGTCAAGCCATTATAGGTTCTTGCCCATTCCAGTATCGGAAAATACTGCTTCAGCATGGGTACGCGATGGCGAGACTGCAGCCTGTGCGGAAGGTCTGCATGTTGCCTGTCCTAAAAATAATTAAGGGGAAGTTTGAGATAGCTGACGCCATTGGCTTCGACGGGCGGAAAATGCCCGGCGCGCATATTGATCTGAACGGAGGGCAGGATCAATGCAGGCATATTCAGCGTCGCATCACGCGCCTGCCGCATTTTGACGAAGGCTTCTTCATCAATTCCTTCGTGTACATGAATATTGCCGGATTTTTGCGCGGCGACAGTGGTCTCCCAGACATATTCCTTGCGTTGCGGAGTCAAATAATCATGGCATAAAAACAGCCGGGTTGCCGCAGGCAGGGACAGAATTTTCTGAATGGAGCGATACAGCGCGCGCGCATCACCCCCAGGAAAATCGGCGCGCGCCGTACCATAATCCGGCATGAACATGGTATCGCCGATAAAGGCCGCGTCCCCTACGATATAGGTCATGCAGGCGGGGGTGTGTCCTGGCGTGTGCATCGCTGTCAGTTCAAGTTCGCCAATCCGCAGCTTTTCCCCGTCCTTCAGAAGCCGGTCAAACTGACTGCCATTGGTTGAAAATTCCACATCAGTATTGAATATTTTGGCAAAGACCCCCTGTACAATTGTAACATCGGCGCCGATGACGATCTCGCCACCAGCACGTTCCTGCAAATACGGGCCGGCGGTCAGATGGTCCGCATGCACATGCGTCTCAAAAATCCATCTGACATCCAGTTCATTTGCCTGAATATGGGAAAGTATCCTGTCCGCGGACTGGCTATGGGTGCGTCCCGCAGCGGCGTCAAAATCCAGCACGGGATCAATAATGGCGCACGCCTTCGAAGCGGGATCCCGGACGACATAGCTGACCGTAAATGTGTTGGGATCAAAAAAACCATCCACTTGCGGGCGCATCGAGACCTCCATAATTTACGAAAATAATTTGTAGAAAATATAGGGGATCGTCGTTGATAAGCAAGGCCCAAAAGCAATCCGGCATCGGCCGGTTTACGTGATGGGCCCATCATCCTTCGGCTGGTGCAGATCAGCGCCTGTAATCATCCTGAACAGGGAAGGAAATATGACAACGACTAAAACGATCCGGGATAGATGCATGAACGAAATATAGGCTGTCGCTGAACCTATGGACAAGGCGATTAGGCTCATTTCCGCCAGGCCACCGGGCGCCAGCGCCAATATCAGCGGCTTGGGCAAATCGCCGATCATCGGGGCTGCGATAATGCCAGTAAACGTCGCAGCCAGCACCATCATCAGGCCGGACCCGATGGCAAATAGGATTATACGCCACACGTGGGCGAGCCTCAGTCCCGCAAACCGGCAGCCAATGCCCGCGCCTATAACAATCTGCGCCCCCGCCACAATCGGCCCTGGCGGCGCGGCGCTGGTCAATCCACTAATATGCAGAATGGCGCTCAACAGCATCGGCCCCAACAGCGCCCCCGCCGGCAAACGTAACCTTGGCGCAAGCGGCACCCCTATCACGGCACAGCCCGCCAGCAACAGCATATCCAAAAGATCCGGTAATCCATCCGGACCTGGCGGCATGGATGGAATATTCAGCCCCTCAATATAGCGGAAATAAACCGGAATAGTGCCCACCACCACCAGAATTCTGGTTGCATGCACCAGGCTGATCGTCGCCGGATTTCCGCCCATGCTTTCGCCCACTGTCATCATTTCCGTGAGACCTCCCGGCGCACTCGAAAAATAGGCGGTCGCCTGGTCCAGGCCCGCGACGCGACGAAAAAACTGATAACTCAGTGCTGTAATCACAGTCATAAAGCCCAGCATCACGCCCATGGACGGAAGCCATTGCACTGCCTGCTGCATGATCTCCGGGCGGAACGAGCTTCCCAGCATAATGCCAAGTATCGCCAGCATGACTTTTCGCAAAGTCAGCGACATATGGGTGGGCGCGCCCGCCAGGCTGGCGGTGGTTGTAAAGAACATGGCTCCCAACATCCAGGCCAACGGTGTGCCAATCCATGCAAACACGACGCCGCCAAATGCCGCCAGCGCCAGAGTTCCAGCAAGTCGTGTGGGCAGCCCCGCGCGCCCCAGCCATAGCTTCAGCATTCCTGATTTCGCCCTAAATTAATCCGTAAACTGTTCCATCAGGATGCGTTCGTCCAGATCGTGCCCAGCATCGAAAAGAATTGGAACGGTTATGTCTTCGGCCATGAAGACTTCCACTTTGGCAACATCTCTCACCTCAAGCATGTCCGCAACGGCGCTGACGGGACGCTTGTCCCATTCCATTATTTCAAACAGTACAACGGCGGTTTGTGGCAGCAAGGCGCCACGCCACCGGCGCGGACGAAATGCGCTGATCGGAGTAAGCGCCAGCGCCCCCGCCTTGATCGGCAGGATGGGGCCATGCGCCGACAGATTATACGCCGTGCTGCCAGCAGGCGTCGCCACCAGCACGCCATCGCAATTCAATTCTTCCATGCGAACGCGGCCATCAATGGAAATGCGGATTTTCGCCGCCTGACGGGTGGAGCGCAACAGCGAAACCTCGTTGATCGCCAGTCCCTCGAACTTCCTGCCATGCACATCGGTCGCGCGCATCCGCAGCGGGTTAAGCGTTGTGACTTCCGCATTTTTCAGACGTTCGAACAGGCCGTCTTCGCGATATTCATTCATCAGGAACCCCAGGGACCCCCGGTTCATCCCGTATATAGGAATATTGCGGCCCATAAATTGATGGATGACCTGCAACATCTGTCCATCGCCGCCCAGCGCCACAATGACATCGGCCTTATCCGGGGGCGAACAGGGATAGCGGCTGGTAAGCACGACCAGCGCATCCTGCGCCTTACGTGAATCGGAGGCTATAAACGCTATGTTCTTATATGCCATGAATGGGCTAACCGCCGGGACTATGCATGGGTGGGCGATGCGCCGCCCGATTCACTTTTCATACGGCGAAAGCAGGGCTTTGTCTATTATTGTGGGCCGAATGCCACTGACCAGCGTCAGCAGCCCGCAATCTCCCCCCCGGCGCTAAAGATCGCGGCGGTATGTCGCCATAAAGTCTTTCAATGTGTCCAGGCCTGCGATCGTGCTGGCCAATTGCCTGAAGGCGACGCCATTGCTCGCACTGGATCGGCTGATCACATCAAAACTGTCGGCATAGGGGCTTGCCGCCATCTGCGCGTCATACCTGCCACGCAGCTTATCCAACCCTTCCTGCTGCCCGGCCAGGGCATATGCGATCGCAGCCCGCATGACGCGTCCCTGGATCGCCGTGTCCAAGGGCTTGTCTGGCGGCGGAATGTTATCCCCCAGCACCTTGTCCAGACTGGATGCCGCCATTGGCCAATCCTGCGCAGCCCAATATATATCGGCCCGCAGCAGGTTTGCTTCCGTATCCTTCAGATCGGCAATCAACTCCAGCGCCTGCTCAAATTCAGACAGTTCCGCAAGCGCACGCCCTTCCAGGATCAACCGCTTATAGGTCAGATCTTCGGGAAGCCGTGTCTGGCGCGTACGCCGGATCGTGTCGAGCGCTTTTGCCGGCTGCTTGTCCAATAGCTGAATAACGGCCAGCCTGACGGCAACTTGCGCTTTGGCTGTGCCAGCCAGGCGGAACCGCACCTGGTGATCCAGCAATTCAATCGCCTCGTCCAGAAGATCCACCGCGACCAGACGTTCGCCCAGACGACGGATCATTTCATCGCCATCCGCGCCCAGGGGAGTCAGTTCCCGGAAATCATAATAGAGCGCCAGCGCCTTGATTGCTGGCATCGCATCGGAGCCGTTTCTCAAATATAGATCCGCAAACACTTCGTTCATCTGGTCCGCGATGCGCGATGAACGCTGGGAATTCGGATAATAGGTGACCGCGCTGCGCATTACGGTCAGCGCCTCCCGGAAAGAGCTGTTTGCCGCATAACGCTCGCCCAGCGCTTCAAGCACCTTCAACTCCGTATCATCGCCGCGCCATGCATATCGCAGCGCCTCCAATTGCTCGATGGTCTTGCCATTGTCCTGGCTGTTCAACTTGTTCAGCAGCAATATGCGCGACAAGCGCGCGGGCACTTCGGTTGGCCTATAATGCGCCGCGATAACCTTGTCGTACGTATCCAACGCGGCATCCGTTTTGCCACGCACTTCAAACAGATTTGCCTGTAACAAACGCGCTTCGCTCGCCACCCGCGGAACAAGAGCCGCAATTTTCACATTGTTAATCTCCCGTTCGGCGCGCTCGGTTTCGCCTATCGAAAGGGCGGCGGTTCCGGCCAATATGCGCATTTCATCCCGAATTTCAGGGGCATATTTTCCCAGTACGGCAAAGCCACTATCAAAATCTATCAGCGCCTCTTTCCATATTTTTTTATGCGCCTTAATCGCCCCAAGCCACAATTTTGCATGCGAGTCGTTTTTCAACGCACCGGCTGACAGATCCTTTTCGGCCTCGTCATACCGCCCGAGATAATAGTTCGCGACGCCAGACAGCCCCCTGAAATAACTATCATTGACGACATTCGCATCTTCACTCGCCATGATTGCGAGAACGCCAAGGGCCTCCGCCTCCAGCCCGTGCGCCAGATAAAACTGCGCCAGGCTCATCTGGTTGTTCTTGCGTTTGACAAGCTTGCTGGAGGCAATGCTGGCCCGCAATTGATCGCGGGTTTCATTAAATTTCCCGGCTGGACCGCGCCGCCAACGTTCAAAATCCATGAATGCGGGGGCCCGCGGCGTCACACCAGCCTTGCGGCCCTCGCCAAGAGAGCGGGCCACATCGTCAGAAATCTGCAAGCCGGAACTGGCGGTTATTTCTACCGATCCGGGCACTGACTTGACCATGAGACGATCCGACTTTGCGACCAGCGCCACCCCCTGGCTGGTAGCCAGCAGTTCGAAATCAACATATTGCCGGTTTTCAGCCACCGCCTGGGTGGCTTCCAGAACTGGAGCAATCACGAGTTTCTCACCTATGACAGGATCAATCACGCTAATCGGCGCCGCTGGGTTGCCCGCGCGGACGCGCACCAGGCCATCGGGTTCGGCCTCCGGCTCCCGAATGACCGGCAATATGCCATCGGGCGTACCGGCTTCTGAAAGAAGATCAATTTGCCACACCGAATGGCGGCGTTCCACGCGCGGCAGAAAACCCGGCGCAATCTTGAATGCCAGCACTGTGGCGTCCTGATCGTCAAGCTGTTCGCCTTTCAAAAGCACATCGCGCTTTAGCAGGGATAAAATAGACAAATCAACACGCGCAGGTTTCTCAAACGCCACCCAAAGATACTCGCCACGTAAAAATACCGCAGCGGCCACATCCTTCGGAAATGGGAAGCGCAGCCGCAATCCACCCGCGATTTCCTTCACGCGCAATTCAAAATCAATCTGACCGTCAATCGAGACCGATGCCTGTTTTTCATCGTCAATGGCTTTTGCCTTGCGCAGCGCGGCCGCCACCACTTCTTCTTCGGCGCGTTTTTTGGCTTCCTGCTCCAGCAACAGCGCCTTCTCACGCGCGGCTTTCGCTTCGGCTTCGCTGCGTTCGGAATTCACCTTCGCCACCGGTGCGGGCGGCGGTATTATTGCTGCGTCCTCTGCAAGCCTGGGCTTTTCGCGCGGTTTGACATCGGCATTTTCTACCGGCTTTTTTTCGGCTGGCGGCTTGTTTAGCAAATCAATAACTACAAGCTTGTCAAACTGCCTGGTTGAGAGGCCAAACTCACCGCGCAGCGGAAAACGCACTTGTTTGCCAGATTTCTGGGTTGTTGGGGCGCCGATATATTCGGCCAGGCGCCGGGTGACTTCCCTGTAATTCGCCTTTAGCGGCCTGTCGAATGTAACCACCAATTCCTTGCCGGTGATTTCGGCTTTATATCCCGTCATCAGGGGCCAATCGAAAACGATCCTGCCATAATCCTTATGCAGGCCAGCACGCATTTTTACCGGTTGCTGTGCGATCGCCGGGGCTGCGGTCATTGCCAAAATAGCCGCAAACAAAGCCAGCAACAGGCGCCGGGTTGAAATGAAATTCATTTTCCACCCAACTCCCGGATCACGAGTTCAACCACGTCCCCCGTGGCGGTTCCCCCATCCGCCGTAACGGAATGACCCACAGGGATGATGGATAGATTCGCCCCACCCCGGGCCAATAATTTTTTGGCCATTACCGCCCGGCTTAATGATAATTCCCAGGCCGATCCAAACCCGCCTGATTCCGAAAGTGCAGGACGTTCCCCTTCATCAGAATAAACATGAATTTCCACACGATTTTTTATGGACACCAGCGATTGGCCCACGGCGTCCAGCACCGTCATCGCTGTTGCGGCGGGTTGCGCCGTTTCAGGTTCAAACAACATATCAACTGGCAGTGCAATGATGACGCGGTCTTGCCTGCCTTCAATTCGCGCATTTCCCAAAACCGCATGATTGCGGAATTTTTCCCTGATCACGGCTTCCAGATATCCCAGGTCGATGCCTTTAGGCTCCTGTATTCTCAGGGGACGGGAGTCTTTTTCTATTTTCAAAATGGCGCGTTCGCGGCCAGGCGAGAATTCATCGCTTAAACCGCTGACGATCGATTTCCATGCCTGTGTCTGCAATTGTGACATGGCGAATAGCATAACGAAGAACGCTAACATCAAGGACATCAAATCACTGAAAGAAACCATCCAGGCCTGACGAACCACGGGCGGCGGATTTGACGGCATATGATCTTCCAGATTGTCTTCCGGCATCATTTCACTTTGTCCCCGGCGGTTGACCGCTTCTCAACGTCTGAGACAGTGTAGAATGCGATATCCAGCCCTGGCGCCTCTCCCTCAAGAACAACCGTTGAAATAGACAGGGGGGAAACATTTGCATCCATCAATGTCTGCGCAAAACGGCTGACCTGGCGAATAATGAATGGCTGTTCAGTATCATTGGCGGTGGTGACGCCTGCCATTTCGTCCGGCGCCGCGACAATTCTGAGTTCAATCACCGGCAATGTTTCGCCCACATCACGGCGCACAATGGCTGTTGCGATATCCTGGGCCATGGCCGCACCCGCCGGCGTCAGGACGCCAGTGCGCGGAACGAAAATATTTGCCCGGTCAAGGCGGACCATTAACGTCCCTTCATTACTGCGCAGCAGTTTTACCTCTCCGATATTGTCCCGCCCTCGAAGGGTGCTGATGACTGAGTCTAGATATTCCTGGTCCTGCAGAACCACGCCAGTTTGAGAGACCACCTTGCCGAAATCAGAAATCACACTGGATTTAGCGAATTTCTCCGTCATGCTGCTTACTGCGGCATCGACCTTGGATGGGTCGCGCGCCGATACGCTGTAGAGCATGACAAAGAATGCCAGCAACAGCGACATCAAGTCACTGAACGTAACGATCCACCCCTGATTTACGACCGGAGGCGGCGTGGCAATATTTCCATATCCGTCCATCATAATCTACCGCCCGCAGGCCCACAGAGCCCGCCTAAAGAGAGTCAAACAGCGCGTCGATATCGTCTTGACCGTTTGCAAGATTGGCTAGCTGCGGACCGTTTAGCAATGCGGACTCCCCGCAGGCTTTGTCATTGGAATCAGGAGAATCCGCATCACTGCCCGGAAACAGATCGGCAATTTTTGTAACCCGGCTTTCAATGCCTTTCAGGGTATTAACAACCTTACTAATGCGCTGCCCGGTAATGTCCTGGAAATTGGACGCCTCATAGATTTTGACAACAAGGGCGTTTATTTCCTCGGCGTCCGATCCGGTCAATACCCCGCAAATCTTCTCCAGCTTCTCAACAGAATCGAGAATAGTCGTTGTCGCTTCTTCGGTCGCCATGACCACGGCATCCAATTCATCGGTCGCTTCGGGAATATCCACCTCACGCATTGCATTTGGACGAATGCCCGATATTTCCTTACGGGCCATGATGATGAAATCCTGCATTTCATCAATTTTCTCCCGCAAAGAGTGAATGTTCGGATCAGCCATATGTTCAAGTTCGGCCAAAACAGCATTCAACAAACCCGGAAGGTGATCGACGGGAACCATTTCGCCCACAGACTGCCTGATAAGGGAAATCTGATCAGACATTATGTTTTGTACTTTTACGCTGGTCATCTAAGCACTCCTGAATTTTACAATCCTTGGTAATTCTAGCCCGTCACGCCGGGCAACTTTCTTTGCTTCGCCATTTCTATCGTTAGCTGCTTTGCTTTATCCGCACTCATTTTGCTAAGCACTTCAGCCATCTTTGCTTCATCCATACGCTTGGCGACCGCCAGCAGAACTTCCATATCTAACTGGTCAAAGATCGCCGCCGCATTTTTCGGCTTCATGCTTTCATAGACCTGGACAAGTTTCGCCAGCCGTTCCTCTTCCTGCTTGTCGAACTTGTCGATAAGAGAAGCGACGCTCGACTCAATCTCCTTCAAGCGGGTAATGCGCTCCTCAACCCGCTTTTCCGCAGCGGTCAGAAGCGTTTCACGGGTTTCGAGGGTTTTCGCCCGCGCTTCAAGCTCCTGCCTGCGATCAGAAAGTTTTTGCAGCAATGCGACCTCTGATTCACTCATGCTGGAAATATCATTGGGATCGCTTACCCCGGCCGCGCCATCCGGCCCCGTTGTTTTTCCATCGGGCACAGCGCCAACCGCAGGCGCCGCCGGAGGCGTTTCAGCGTTAGCCTGGGATATGCCTGCACGGAATTCGGCAACACCATTCCAGATGCCATCAACTTTCAGTCCTAGCAGCAATGCGATACACAGCATCACAACGGGCAGTAACCGGATCTGATCCAGGAAATGATTGATGTATCTGGACATTAACGCATCGCCTTCAACGCTTGACGAAGATCGCTATCTGTGTGCGTTTCCCTGCGCGGCGGCTCGACTTTGACGGGTTCCACCTCACGTGTGAATGGACGCTCCCGGACTAACGGCTTGCGCATGCCATCGTCAATGCGCGATAGCGCTTCTAACGGGCTGGGCTTGCGTCCTGGCGCGCCACTGCTGCTCAAGCTGCCCGCCAGCCTGTCCGCCAGGCTGTTTCCTGATTCGACGATCACGCCCAACTCGTCGCAAAGCGCCCGCGCCGTCGTGATTTTCCCGGATAGATCTTCGGCGATTGACACACTGCTCCGGCGCAGATGCTCAACACTGTTGCGCGCTTTATCTGTCGCTTCATTCAGCGTACGCACGACCTCGTTCAACTCGTTCTGGCCGCCGCGCAGCAATGCAAGCCGCCGGTTAAGAATGAAGCAATATCCAATCGTCACGATAAGCAGGACGGCAACCAGACTTTCCAATATCAATCCCGCGGGCATGAATGCCTCCTAATGTTTGGCCGGTGCATCTGTTTTCAGATTGTTCGTAATCCGCACAGATATTTTATTGCCCATTCTTCCCATGCGTCCCTTCAGAAGGTTTACCGAGCCGCACCGCATATGGATTACCGCATCCGGCCCGCAATTCAGCATAAGCGTCTGTCCCACCTGAAAATTCATAACCTCGCCAAGGCTTAAGGACTGTTCGTCCAGTAGCGCCTCTATGGGAATTTCAGTATTCCAAAGCTCTGTCGCCAGATGGTTCTCCCAGATCGAATCCCGTCCGAATTTTTCACCCATGAACATTTGCAGAAGCAGTTCACGAATGGGCTCCAGTGTCGCATAAGGCAGCACCAGTTCGATACGCCCCCCACGATCTTCCATATCTATCCGTAAACGTACCAAAATCGCGGCGTTGGCCGGACGCGCGATGGCGGCAAAGCGAGGATTGGTTTCCATCCGGTCCAATTTGAACGTCACCGGCGACAAGGGTTCAAAGGCTGCGGACATATCTTCGAGCACGACTTCGATCATCCGCTCAACAAGAGATCGTTCAATAGTCGTATAGGGACGGCCTTCAATGCGCATCGCCGCCGTGCCACGGCGCCCGCCAAGCAGGACGTCCACAATGGAATAGATCAGATTAGAATCGACCGTAAACAGCCCGTAATTGTCCCATTCCTCCGCACGATGCACCGCCAGAATAGCTGGCAGCGGAATTGAATTCAGATAATCGCCAAAACGGACCGAGGTGATGTTATCCAGACTGACTTCAACATTGTCAGATGTGAAATTGCGCAACGAAGTGGTCATCATGCGCACCAGGCGGTCAAACACAATTTCCAGCATCGGCAGGCGCTCGTACGAAACAAGCGCCGAATTTATCATCGCCTTTATGCCGTTGCGATCATCGCTATCGGAATCGCCGCCATCAAAACCAAGCAGGCTGTCGATTTCGTCCTGGTTCAGAACCCGGCCAACCACACCCCCCGTAGGATCCGGATCATCGGCCATGGCTTCCCATTCAGAAGCCATTGCGTCATTGGACTTGGCGCCCTCGCCCGCCATTTCCGCTTCCCATTGGGCCGCGATGGCGTCATCATCAAGTTCTTCCACATCTGCCATTGTGACAGAATTCCTTTATGTCTCAGGCTTACTGGATCAACATTTCCTTGAACAAAACGTCTTTTACTTGCAGCGGCTGCACCGACAGATTGATCCGTTGCAGCATTTCTTCCTTAAGGCGCATCATTCCAGCCGATCCCGACAAATCCTCAACACGCATTTCCCTTAAGAAAACCTGAAAATTATCGACCACCTTGGGCATCATCGGCTCTAAATCGGTCTGTGTCTGCGCATTCGCAAGCTCCAGAGCGATACGGATTTTAAGATAGGTTTCTTTCTTTCCCGCGCTATTCAGATTCACGAGAATTTCGGGAAGATCATAGAACACCGCCTGGTGCGCGCCTTCTGCGTCCTCGCCTTGCGCTTCTTCAGCGCCGCTCGCATGCTCTTCTGGGGCGCTGTCAAACATGCCCAGGAAATAGGCCCCGGCGCCTCCGATAATCAGAAGCACCGTCAAAGCCGCAGCGCCATACATCACCAGCAACTTGCCAGGCAGCTTTTTAGTCTGCGGCGCTTCCATGCCAGAAGGTTCACCTTCTGCCGGTTCATCTTCTTCAACAGCTTTGCTTTTCGCGGGGGCCTTTGCCATGTCACCACCTGTTGCTGCGCCGCCTTGACGTCCGGCGGGCGTTTCATGAGGTGAGGCTACCGAGTAAGGGTAAAGGAAACCTTTCTTTTTGAAGTTGCGGGAGCCGAAGGCGGAAAATTTTGCCGGGCAAAACAGCCAGGCGTGAAATTCGAACCTGGTTACCCACTTTCAAAATGGTTGGTAATCCGCGATTTTCTGCCGATTCTTTCCTGGCATGGCATGTGCATTCCTGTTAGTACGCGCCAACATGGCCTCAAAACGGCAGAAGCCTCGGGATCAAATGGAAAACGCATTTCTAGTCAGCCTGTCCCATCTCAGCTCGCTAAAGCGGGAAATGGACATCATTGCCAATAATCTGGCGAACGTGAACACAGACTCTTTCAAGTCCGAGAATGTTCTGTTCAAGGAATATATATCTCCAAATACGGAAGGCGAAGGCAATATTCCAGAAATTTCCTTTGTTCTGGACTATGGCCTGGTGCGAAACCTGACTGTTGGAACCCTTGTAGGGACCGGAAGTCCCCTTGATGTCGCCAATAACGGCGAAGGCTATTTCGCGGTTCAGTACAAGGATCAAACTGCTTATACGAGAAATGGCAATTTCCACCTGAGTGATAAAGGCGAACTGGTTACATCAGGCGGCTATCCCGTACTTAACGCCGATATGAAACCAATTATCATTCCACCAGGTTCAGAACTGCCTGATCTGGCATCGGATGGAACGATTTCCGTGCCCGGTCGGCCCATTCAGAAACTTGGCGTCTTTAATTTCACGAATGAGCAGAACCTCAAAAAGATAGGCAATAATCTGCTGATTACGGATGAAGAGAGAATCCCGGTCCCAAAGAATAAAATCACCCTGGTCCAGGGAAGTCTGGAAACCTCGAACGTGCAGCCGATCTCGGAAATGACGCGCATGATCGAGTGTTGCGCAAATATCAATCCGCCACGCAACTCACTGAAAATGAAGATGAACTCACACGCAAGGCAATCGATCAATTATCGCGTATCCGCTAGCGCCATTTTTACGGGTCATGCGGAATTGTCTTCGGCGATTCCGTCTGAGCCGAGCAGGGTCAAGGTGCCACGCGCAGCCTGCGAATGTCTGGCGTCAAAACAGAAGGTAAATAGATATGAAGTCCCTTAACATCGCCTCGACCGGCATGCTGGCCCAGCAACTGAATGTCGAAGTTATTTCGAACAATATCGCCAATATGAACACGACCGGATTTAAGCGCCAACGCGCCGAATTTCAGGATTTGCTTTATCAAAGCCTGGAACGGGTCGGCTCCAACTCCTCTGACGCAGGGACTATCGTACCTTCAGGCATACAGGTTGGTTCAGGCGTCAAGACCGGCTCCGTCTATCGCATCACCGAGCAAGGCAACGTGGTTTCGACAGGCAATCCCTATGACATCGCAATCCAGGGCCGGGGCTTCCTGCGCGTGCAATTACCCAGTGGCGAACAGGCTTATACCCGCGCTGGCTCGCTCGCCATCAGCGCTGAGGGACAGCTTGTTACACCAGAAGGCTTTGTCGTTGGACCCGGTGTTTCAATTCCCGCCGAAGCCACCGAAGTGACTATCAACAAACAGGGACAGGTTCAGGCGAAACTGCCCGGCCAGGTGGAATCCTCAACCGTGGGCCAGCTTGAACTGGCGATTTTCTTTAATGAAGCCGGTCTCGAAGCCAAGGGAAGCAATCTTTTTAACGAGACCCCCTCCTCCGGCGCCGCTCAGGTAAGCACGCCGGGGGCCCTGGGTTATGGCACCGTTTTGCAGGGCTTTGTTGAAACATCGAACGTCAACCCGGTGTCGGAAATTACCTCTCTGATTACCGCTCAGCGGGCTTATGAGATGAATTCAAAAGTTATCAGCGCTTCCGACGAAATGCTCTCCGCAACCACCAACCTGCGCAGGTAAGATGATGACACTGAAATTCCGGACGCCCGCTATCGCCTTTGGATTATCGCTTTTATTGTTACCGCTGACGGGCATTACGCCCGCTCATTCCGTAACCGAAATGCATATGGTTCCCGTCCTTGCGCAGCCGGTTGGACGCGGTGAAATTATTCGTGACGAAGCCGTTGTTCTTCAGGAAATGAAGCGCTCGCCCGCCGGGATTGATTATATCACCGATGGCCAGATTTTGATCGGCATGGCCGCCAAGCGCCCCTTGCGCGCCGGGGTGCCCTTGCGGAACAGCGATATAACGCAACCAAGACTGGTTGCCAAAGGCGACCTGGTGACCATCGCATTTCAAACCCCGGGATTAAGCCTTTCCGTTCGTGGCAAAGCATTGGAGGACGGCGTTAAGGGGCAGGCTATCCAGGTGTTAAACACCCAAACCAATCGCACCCTTGAAGGCGCTGTCGCTGGAACGGGCTATGTGCTGGTGTCGCCCTTGGGGTTTCAGACCCCGGTCGAGGCGCAAACCACCCGCATTGAATTTTCATCGACAGCCGCCGTCACGCCAGAGCAATAAGCCATTGGAAATACATCTCATGTTTGTGAATCACAGCCATTACCCGGTCACCTCACGCACAAAGGCGCCGGTACTACGCGGCGGCTTTATAGCGCTGGCGTTGCTAGCCCTGAGCGCATGTGCGGGGACCGTCGACCGGGTGAAATCCATCGGCAGTCCCCCTCCACTCACCCCGCTGGAAGGCGTCAAGGCCGGGGTGCCACAGGCCACCCAGGTCAGCCTGCCCATGCCGGCCCAGGAAGTTTATACGACACAGCCCAATTCACTGTGGAAAACCGGCTCGCGTGCGTTCTTCAAGGATCAGCGCGCCACCAAGATTGGCGACATTCTGACGGTCAGCATCAATATTACCGATAGCGCCAAGGTGGACAACGCCACCACGCGAACCCGTTCGGCCGATGAAGGCGCTTCGGCCAAGGCGCTGCTCGGCTATGAAAAAAGCCTGACCAAGATTTTACCCGACGCGGTCGATCCGGAAAACCTGCTGGAGGCAAATTCTTCCAGTAATAATTCAGGAAAAGGATCTGTGGATCGCAAGGAGGAAATTGTCACCACAGTTGCGGCCATCATTACGCAAATTCTGCCCAATGGAAATCTGGTGATCCAGGGGCGTCAGGAAGTGCGTATTAACTTCGAGGTCCGCGAGATCATGATTTCCGGCGTTGTGCGCCCCGAGGATATCAGCAATCAGAACACCATCCAGCACACCCAGGTCGCCGAAGCCCGCATTTCCTATGGTGGACGGGGCCAGTTGACCGACGTGCAACAGGCGCGTTACGGCCAGCAGCTTTACGACATTATCTCCCCGTTCTGAACACCGCTATCGCATATGCAGTTGGTCTTTTCCTTCTCCCCTCCAGGCTACGCCGAAGCGACCCGCTGCGCCAGCGCCTGCGCGGCGAGAGCTTCAGCTTCGCCCAGGCGAGTGGGGGAGAAGGCCATATTGCTACCTGCACCTTCAGGGGATGAGGGGGTGCGCATTTATGCGCATAAAAAAGCTTTTACACACAGCCCCCTCACCCTCGCCGCGCAGGCGCTGGCGCAGCGGGCCAACCCTCTCCCACGAGGGGAGAGGAAGCTACATGCAGTGAACTAAATTTCATATGCGATAGCCCTCCCCTTGCAAAGGGGAGGGACAGGGAGGGGATCACACAAAGACAGCGAAGGATCAATGATCCACAGCAAAACCGGCTGCGTCCATATGATCAGAAAATGGTCTAACCGGTTCACGCGGGTAATGACAGCGTGCGCACCACCCTGCCTGCACAACTTCCGCGCAATTCCCCCTTATGGTTAAGTTTTCCGCAGAATTCTGCGCTTGTTAGGACTTTGGTAATCTGTTAGTTTGGAAATTATACCAACGGCCTGATGAACAGACTCGTTGTCATTCTGCCTGAAGATGCAGGCAGGATGACAGGTCAGGGCATAGGGCCGCTGGTATTATATCTGGGCGCTGTGTGACGTTCGCCGCTGGCGGGCGGTTTTTTGGGCCTATATAATGCTAATGATCCATTAACCGTTTTGCTGATTGCGCTGCTTTCACGTTTCACGTTTGATTTTTTATGGAATTGCGTTTCATGCTTCATGATCTGACATCGCGGCCTTCCACTCCCGAACAGTCCCGGCTGAAGCAGCGCCTGATGGCGCGCTCGGCCTTGAGCGGCTTGCCGCTGCTCGGGGTTTCACTTGCGGCGCTGGCGGGGGTAAGCCTCACCCCCCTGCCCGCACGCGCGCTGCCCCAGGATGGGCAGGTGGTGGCAGGCGCCGCCAGCATCGCCCAGACAGGCGCGGCCAGCATGGCCATTCATCAGGCGACGATGGCGGCGATAATTGACTGGCAGAGCTTTGACATTGGCGCGCATGAAACGGTCGAGGTGTTTCAGCCCTCCAGCATGGCCAGCCTGCTGAACCGCGTGGTCGGCGGCGGCGGGGCCAGCCAGATATTGGGTACATTGCAGGCGCAGGGTCGCCTGACCCTGGTCAATCCGTCAGGCGTCACCATCGGCAATTCAGCGCGCATCGACGTGGCGGGTCTGGTGGCCAGCACGGCGAATATGGGCAATCAGGATTTCATGCTGGGGCGCGGGGATTTCAGCATTGC
>Ga0073924_1000034_pt1 | contig 27123 bp, 36 predicted proteins | sample GWRWT4_14Oct14_FD_70957 | JGI IMG/M metagenome (GOLD analysis project Ga0073924, IMG submission 70957) | Sand microcosm microbial communities from a hyporheic zone in Columbia River, Washington, USA - GW-RW T4_14-Oct-14 | ecosystem: Engineered > Artificial ecosystem > Sand microcosm >...
GCGCTCGATCCGCCCACCACGCCCAGCCTGTTCGCGGTGGCCCAGGTCGGCGCCGGCATGCGCTCGATCATCAAAGACATCCGCGACGCCGATACGCTCGCCCAGGCCATGTACGAGGCCCAGCCCGAAATCGTCATCCACATGGCCGCCCAGCCGCTGGTGCGCTACTCCTACCAGGCGCCGGTCGAAACCTACGCCACCAACGTCATGGGCACCGTGCACCTGCTCGAAGCCGTGCGCCAGACCGGCAGTGTGCGCGCCGTGGTCAACGTCACCAGCGACAAGTGCTACGAGAACCGGGAGTGGGTCTGGGGCTATCGTGAAACCGAGCCTATGGGCGGTTACGACCCCTACAGCAACAGCAAGGGCTGCGCCGAACTGGTCACCGCCGCCTATCGCAACTCCTATTTCAACCCCGTCCAGTACAGCCAGCATGGCGTCGCGCTGGCCAGCGCCCGCGCCGGCAACGTCATCGGCGGCGGTGACTGGGCCGAAGACCGGCTGATTCCCGACATCCTGCGCGCCATTGCCGCCGGCGAGGCGGTCAACATCCGCAGCCCGCACGCGATCCGCCCCTGGCAGCACGTGCTGGAACCGCTGTCCGGCTACCTGCTGCTGGCGCAGCGCCTGATCGAAGACGGCCCGGCCCATGCCGAGGGCTGGAACTTCGGCCCCAGCGAGGAAGACGCCCGGCCCGTGCAGTGGATCGTCGAATACCTCATCAACGCCTGGGGCGAGGGCGCGCGCTGGCAGATCGACCGCAATCCGCAGCCGCATGAAGCGCATTACCTCAAGCTCGACTGCGCCAAGGCGCGCGGCCGGCTCGGCTGGCAGCCGCGCTGGCACCTCGGCCGCACGCTGGAATCCATCGTCGCCTGGCACCGGGGGTATCATCGCGAGGACGACATGAACCTCCTGTGCCTGCGGCAGATCGACGACTACGGCAGCGGAGCCTCCACATGAAATCGATTGTCATCCGGCAACGCCTGACCGCGGATGCCAACCACAGCATCCACATCACCCTACCGCCCGAAATGGGCGACGAGGTGGAAATCATCATTCTCCCAAGTGGCGCGGAGAAAACCGCCCTATCCGAGGCAAGCCTGGACGTGGTTCAGTTGACGGACGAAAGCGGTTTTGCCAGGAACGTGTTCGCCAGCGCCGAGCAGGATTGCTGGAATGCCCTTTGAGATCGAGCCCGGCGCAAGCCAAGGCACGTCGTAATCCATTGAGTGATTTTTCGGCGACCAAACAACGGGGCTCAAAACACGCACGCAGCTAAACGCCTTGCCGTCAGTTGTGGACGCGCCCTGCGAAAGCAGACGTCGGAAAGAGGAAACCATCATGAAACAAATCGTCCTGCGGCAGATCGCTCGTCTTGATGAGCACCATCGGCTTCATATGGATGTGCCTGCGGAATTCGGTGACCAGGTGGAGGTGATCATTCGGTCCCTGGGCGACCGCCGCGAATCTCTCACTGAGGACGAGTCGTTCAACCTCGCCGCCTTCGCCGCCGTCACAGAAGCCGACGAACAGGAAGACGCCCTCTGGGGAAAATATGTCCGCGATTGATCATCCCTACCGGCCGGGAACGATCCACGTTTACCGTGTTCCCTTTGTCGATCGGCAGGGTGCAAAACCGCGCCCGGTGTTGATTCTTTCGGCACCCACAGCGCGCAGGGTGTCCCTCCGCTCCCCGGTCAGTGTGTACGCGACGATTCCCAGAGTCTGACCGCCCATATAGAGCAATGAGACCATGAACGAAGCCATGACCACCGACAAAGACTTTCTGCGCCAGCGCATCCTTGCGCTCGTGGATCAGTACGCGGACCTGGCGTTCGCGACCCAGCCCTTCAAACCCGGTGAATCCGTGGTGCCCCCATCCGGCAAGGTCATCGGCGCGCCTGAACTGAAGAACATGGTCGAGGCCAGTCTCGACGGCTGGCTCACCACCGGCCGTTTCAACGATGCCTTCGAGAAGCGGTTGGCGGCGTTCATCGGCGTGAAACACCTCATCACCGTCAATTCCGGTTCGTCCGCCAATCTCGTCGCGTTCTCCACGCTCACCTCGCCCAGGCTCGGCGACCGCGCGATCAGAAAAGGGGACGAAGTCATCGGCGTGGCTGCCGGCTTCCCGACCACGGTGAACCCCATCCTGCAGTTCGGCGCCGTGCCGGTGTTCGTCGACGTCGATCTGGCCACGCACAACATCGACGCCAGCCTGGTCGAGGCGGCGATCACGCCCAGGACCCGCGCCATCATGCTCGCCCATACCCTGGGCAATCCATTCAACCTGGAAGCCATCACCGCGCTGTGCAAAAAGCACGGCCTGTGGCTGGTGGAAGACTGCTGCGACGCCCTCGGCGCCACCTACAAGGGCCAGAACGTCGGCACCTTCGGCGACATTGGCACGGTGAGCTTCTATCCCGCGCACCACATCACCATGGGCGAGGGCGGCGCCGTCTTCACCAACAACCCGGAACTCAAGCTCATCGCCGAATCGTTCCGCGACTGGGGCCGCGACTGCTACTGCGCGCCGGGCAAGGACAACACCTGCAACAAGCGCTTCTGCTGGAAGCTGGGCGACCTGCCCGAAGGCTACGACCACAAGTACACCTACAGCCACCTCGGCTACAACCTCAAGATCAGCGACATGCAGGCCGCCTGCGCGCTGGCGCAGATGGACCGGCTGGAAGACTTCATCCGCATCCGCCGACGCAACTTCGACTACCTGAAGAATCGCCTCAAGAGCTGCGAGGAATTCCTGCTGCTGCCGGAAGCCACGCCGAACTCAGACCCCTCGTGGTTCGGCTTCCCCATCACCATCCGGCCGGAATCCGGCGTCAGCCGCCTGCAGTTGACCCAGTACCTGGACCAGAACAAGGTCGGCACCCGCCTGCTGTTCGCCGGCAACCTCACGCGCCAGCCCTACATGATCGGCCGCGAATTCCGCGTGGTCGGCGACCTGACCAACACGGACATCACCATGAACCACACCTTCTGGGTCGGCGTGTATCCGGCGCTCGACGAAGAACGGCTGGACTACATCGCCACGCAGATCGAGCAGTTTCTGGGGATAGGATTTTGATGATCCGCGTACAGGCAGGAACAGGGCGCCCCGCCTCATCGCCAGACAGGTGGCCCCGCGATGCTTGATGCATGGCAATGGACCAGGATAATGAGTGATCACTTGCGTTGTCATTCCTGCGAAGGCGGGAATCCAGTTTTCATACTTGTGCGCCCACGTCACGACTGGATTCCCGCCTTCGCGGGAATGACAAGTTCACGTTTCCGTTCTATCACTTATTTGCGAAAGCCTGAAAATTTGCAGCGCACGGATGATCGACTTTTTGCGCTGCCACTCAGCCTCGATGCGATCAGCCGATTGCCGCAGGGTGAGGGGCTTTTTGACCGCCGCCAAATCACCGTGTTGCAGTAGCAGGAAGGGGCGAGCCATGAGACTCCGACCCGAAGACCAGCAAGCGATTACGCAAGCCGCCCGGGAGGTATTCGCTCCCGGCACGGCCGTACTCGTCTTCGGCTCACGCACCGATGACAGGCGCCGCGGCGGCGATGTCGATCTGTTGATCGAAACGCCGGCTCCGATGCCGCCCGCCGAGCTGGTTGCGCACCGCACACGGTTCATCGCCAAGCTGTATCGAAGCCTGGACGAACAGCGGATAGACGCCGTCATCACAACCCGAGGCGAGCCCGATGCCCGTCCGGTGGTGGCGGCCGCGCGCAAGACCGGCATCCTGCTGGCGCAGCTATGAGCACCTCCGACAGACTGGCCGTTGCACTGTGGGAGGCCGACCGGCATGCGCGCACCCTGGCCGAAGCCCTGGGCGATTGGGACAGTGATCCGGCGCCGGACTGGCCTGCCATCGATGCCGACCGCGAAAAGGTGCGCTTGATCGACCAGTTGCTGTTTCGCTTCATCAAGCTGCAAGACGCGCTCGGCGAGCGCCTGGTGCCGGCGACCCTGGCCGCGCTCAGTGAACCCTATGAAGACTGGCCGATGCGGGATCGTCTCAACCGGCTCGAGAAGCTCGGCTACCTGCAAGTGGACTCATGGCTGGCATGGCGGGAGGTGCGGAATCGCCTTGCACACGAATACCCCGATCATCCCGAGCTGCGCTTTGCGGCTCTACTCGCAGCCATAGAGGCCGCGCGCGAATTGCATGCCACTTGGAAGCACTGGAGCGGTCTGTTAGCAGATGAAGCTTTGCCGGCAAGCGCCGCCCAGCCTCACCAACCGCCGCCATAGCGCCTCCACCGTGGCCCCGCGATGCTTGATGCATGGCAATGGACCACGGGATAGACTGACCAAACGCTGCCTGACAAGAACGATGCGAGAGACCCCATGCGCCTGACTGACGAGCAACGCCGCATCATCGTTGAGGAAACCGCCCACATTTTCGGCGCTGGCGCCCGCGTGCGCCTGTTCGGTTCGCGCGTGGACGACCGTACCCGCGGCGGCGACATCGACCTCCTGGTCGAAACCCCGGACCCGGTCGCCCAGCCCGCACTCGCCGCCGCCCGTCTGGCGGTAAAGATCGAACGGCGCCTGGACGGACGGCATGTCGACGTTGTGTTGGTCACGCCCGAAACCCCTGCCCTGCCCATCCATGACATTGCCCGCCGTCACGGAATGGCCCTGTGAACCTGCCCGCTCCGGAAAGCGCCCAACGAACTCGGACGCTCATCGAAACGGGTCTTCAGGAAGCACTCTATTTACGGATGAGTCAGCAAAGGGGAGCCGCCGCGTGCGGCTGGCATCCCGCACTCCGGCCCGCTCGGGCACAGCCTATGACCTTTGCCCACCTTACGGTCCAGTAACGAGCACCCCCATGCGCCTGACGGACGCACAACGCCGCGCCATCGTCGAAGAGACCGCTCGCCTCCTCGGGCCGGGCGCCCGTGTGCGCCTGTTCGGCTCGCGGGTGGATGACAGCGCTCGCGGCGGGGACATCGACCTTTATGTGGAAGCCGATCAGGCGCTCACCAATCGGGCGGCGACTGCGAGCCGTCTGGCGGCCAGATTGCAGCTCATTCTCGGGGAGCAGCGCATCGACATCGTTCTTGTGGACCCCAACACCATGCCCCAAACCGTCCACGCCGTCGCGCGCCATGAGGGGATCGCGCTGTGAGCGTGACCGAGCGAAGCAATGATCGCCTCTTGTTTCTGCTCGAAACCGTGGAGAAGGAAGGCCGCCATCTCATCGGCACCACCGCGCGTCTGTTTGCTGAGACAGTCGACACGGCCTGGGTCAAGCGACTGGAAGACCAGCCGGAACTGGCCGAACGCACCGATGCCTTCGCCACCCGTTTCGGACGCATGCAGGACACCCTGGGCGACAAACTCATCCCCGAACTGCGGCGGTGATTGCTCGAAACCCCAGGCGCCACGCTCGACCACCTGAACCGCATGGAAAAGCTGGGGCTGCTGGCATCCGTGACTGACTGGATGGAAGCACGCAACCTGCGCAACCGCCTGGTCCACGAATACATGCGGGATGAAGCGGAATTTGCCGGCGCGTTGAACCGCGCCGCCGAGCTGGTGCCACTGCTGGTGGGCACCTATAACGCGGTGAACGCATACGCGGGCAGCCGTTTCAGCCCACCCGCGCAAGGCTGGCCACCACAACTTCCCGCAGCGGCATCTGATGCATGACCACCATTTTCGCTTCAGCAGCCCATAAGTCCGGTGCCTGCCTTGCGGCTGGCCTGATGCGTGATCCTCGGTCGTGTTGACCCGACATTTGAGAAAGAGCCCTCATGCAATCCTTCAAGCAGATCAAGCTGTTCTCAGTTGCAGGAGACCGACATGAGTAGCCTTCCAGATTTTCGCCCCGATATTCTGCGACGCCACGTCCTGCACATGGCGCACAGCGGCAATTCGGTGCACATCGGCTGCGCCTTCTCGCTGATCGAGATCATCTCGGTGCTGTACCGCGACGTGATGCGATACAACCCCGCAGCGGCAGACGCTCCGGATCGGGATTACCTGATTCTTTCCAAAGGCCACGGCGTCATGGCGGTATACGCCGCACATCGAGAGCTGGGCTGGCTTCAGCAGGCGGACCTGGACCGCTACTTCTCCGACGGCTCCAAGCTGCATGGACTTTGCGAGGCCAGCATTCCCGGCCTGGAAATCTGCTCCGGCACGCTGGGACATGGATTCCCAATCGCGGTCGGCATGGCCTACGGCCTCAAGCGGCAGGGCAGTGACAGGGTCGTCTACTGCATCGTCGGAGATGGCGAAATGAATGAAGGGCCGATGTGGGAGGCCATGCTGTTCGCCGCCCATCACCAGCTCGACAATCTGGTGGTGATCGTCGACGCCAACGGCCTGCAGGCCATGGGCGGTACCAGCGAAATCATCAACTTGGAACCCTTCGCAGCAAAATTCGAAGCCTTTGGCTTCGACACGATTGACTGCAACGGGCATGACATGCCACTACTCAAGACCGCACTGCGACCCACCGTCGGCAAGCCGCACGCGGTCATTGCTCGCACAGTGAAGGGCTACGGCGTCTCGTTCATGGAAAACAAGATCGAGTGGCACTATCTGCGGCTCAATCCGGAGCTGCTGCAGAGCGCCCTCTCGGAGCTGGATGCACCGGGATTGCCCGCATGAGAGGCATGCTTTCTGATCTGATCGCCGGCAACGCCGAACGCGATCCCAGATTCCTGGCCCTGTCCGGTGATCACGGCTACGCACTATTCGACGCCATCCGCCAGCGCCGGCCGGAGCAGTTCATCAATGTGGGCATCATGGAGCAGGCCCTGGTCGGCATCGCCGCCGGGCTGGCCAAGACCGGCTATCGCCCGCTGGTCTACGGCCTCGCCGCCTTCGTGCCCTTGCGGGTTCTGGAACAGATCAAGATGGACGTTTGCTACTCGCGCCTGCCGGTCCTCTTCATCGGCGACGGCGCGGGCCTGGTCTATTCCACGCTCGGCTCCTCACACCAGTGCGCGGAGGACGTGGCCGCGCTCCGGCCCCTGCCGTACATGCGCATCTATGCGCCCTGCGACGACTACGAACTGCTGGCAAGCTTCGAGGAAGCCATGGCCTATGCCGGACCGGCCTACATTCGTGTGGGCAAGAGTGACCGGCCGGCCGTAAATAAATCGGCGCTTGACGGCACGCAGCCCTACTTCACACATGAGACCGTCGCCCAAGCCGACACCTGCATCGTCTCCATGGGCTCAATGACCGCCATTTGTCAGGCGGTGGCCGTGGAGCATGGTTTGCCACACCTATCCGTCTTTCGGCTCAAGCCCATCGCAAAGAACACCGTCTCACTACTGGCACGATTCAAGCGTTTAATCGTAGTAGAAGAACATAGCCGCTACGGCGGCCTCGCTTCGGCGCTGACTGACGCCTTCGTCGATGAAAACGCACCGATACCGGGCATCAAGGTACTGTCGCTTCAGGATCACTTCGCCGAGCATTGCGGCTCCTACCAGTACGCGCTGTCCGAACACGAGCTTTCGGATGCCGCCCTCCGCGAGCGCGTGCGCGGCTTGCTGCGCGCGCCGAACCCCCGAGGCCTTTCATGACACGGGCCTTCTTCATCACGGGCGGCACCGGTCTGATCGGCCGGGCGCTGGTGCGCACCCTGCTGCGACAGCGTAACGCGCTCGGCATCGATTCGCTCACACTGCTGACACGCAACCCACAAGCTTTTGCGGCCAATGCGGCCGACATAGCCAACGCTCCCGGCGTCTCCTTACATCAAGGAGATATGTCCACGCTGACTCCGCTGCCTGCCGAGCACTACACCGATTTCATCCACGGCGCGACCGACGTCAACGATCTGGGCATTCGTGATCGCCTTGCTTATGCATCGCAGATCGTCGAAGGAACGCGCCGCAGTCTGCAGTTCGCCGAACACGCCGGTTGCAGCAGGTTTCTGTACCTCAGCTCCGGGGCTGTCTATGGACCGGGTCCCTACCCCGACTCCGGAATTCCGGAAAATTGGCAAGGAGCCCCGGCGTTAGACGCGCCGGTCACCGCCTACGGTCAGGCCAAGCGATTCTCCGAGCATCTCTGTGCATTGGCCGCCGAAGGTAGCCGGATGGCCGTTCGCATTGCTCGCATCTTTTCAGTCATTGGTCCGGAGTCTCCAGTCGACAATCAGTACGCACTTGGGAATTTCGTTCGTGATGCACTCGACGAGAGCGTCGATCGCATTAGAATCAAAGGGGACGGACGGGCAACTCGATCCTATCTTCACGTCGACGACGTCGCTGTCTGGCTGATTGCGATGAACGAGCGCGCACGTCACCGTGCAACCTTCAATGTCGGCTCCGGACGTGAGGTCTCGATTGTCGAACTGGCAAATCTGATTAGTTTGGCCTCGGGATCGAAGAAAGAAGTGATAGTCGAAGGCACGATCACCGACTACGCTGGCCGATCGCGGTATTTTCCGGACTCCAGTGCATTACAACGTGAATTGGCAGTGCGCGAAATGATAAAGCTCGAACAATCAATCCGCGAACTGTTGGACCGTGTCAAAAGCAAAGTATTGGAAAGTGGAAGTATTACTGGACGGACGATTGCGTTTTGAGAGGGCGGCAGTTTCATGGTGACTAGCGTCTCCCGCATCCTCTCAGCCAGTGCGGCGTCCTGGGTGCGCATCGGCGTCACAGTCATCATGCAGATCGCGCAAGTGCCACTGTATCTCGGCTCATGGGATGCCCATACCTATGGTGTCTGGCTCTTGCTCCAGGCGCGTGCTGGGCTGGGTGCCACAGGTGACCGCACGCGAAAGCGTCGGCGAGATGCTGTCATGGGTGAAATCGATATCCGCATGACCGTCCATTGCCTACCACAGGCCGGGACGACGTGAAACAAAGAAACCACCGTTTGAGCGGCCTCGCAAAAATCCCCCCGCACCTCTGGGTGGCGCTCAGCAACTGGCTCAGCCGTGCCGGGGGAGTTGCTGCGCAGCTTGTCTGCCTCCCGCTGCTGACAACCTTGCTCGCACCGGCTGAATTCGCGGCCTATGCCATCGCTGTCTCGCTCATGACCTGGTACCAACTGACCGACCTGGGCTTCGGCAACAGCGCGCAAAACCAAATCGCCGAGGCCCGCGCGCGCGGCGAAGAAATGGGAACAACCATTGCCGCCGCCAGCCTGCTGGGCGGCGCGGTGCTGATTACGGCACTGGTTTTGCTCGTTCCCTTATCCCGTCTATTGGACCACGCTTTACTCGGCCCCCTCCGCCTGCCCGCATCCAGTCGAACGCAGCTGGTATTGTGGCTCAGCGGGTTGCTGCTGGTCGGATTTGCGCTCGGCTCTATCGCCCAGAAAATGCTCTATGCCTTGGGAAAAGGCGTATACGCCAACCTGCTGGGACTCATCAACAGCCTGGCGTTCCTGCTCCTCCTGTGGGGCGTTGCCCGGCACGTCGAGCCGTCCCAACGGCTATTGGCATGCGTTCTGTCCAACACCTTGCCGCTGGGAATCACGGGCATTTCGACACTTGCCTGGCTCGCGGCACGACGGGCGCGCTGGGACTGGCCGGCCATTAAAAGCCACTTCACGAGGCTGCGCCAGCGCGCCTGGCGGTTCTGGCTGGTCGCACTGCTGTCAAGTGCCGTGCTGAACGTGGACTATCTGATCATGTCGCGCACCCTCAGAGCCGAGGAAATCGCCACCTACAATGTGCTGTTCCGCGTGTACTGGGTCGGTATGACGCTCTATTCGGGCTTGTTGGGCGCCACCTGGCCCGTGTTTTCCGCCATGGGCGTACGCGGTGATCATGCGGGCATTACGCGCAACATCCGGCTCTACCTGCTGGCCGGACTCGGCAGCTTGCTGATCGGCTCCGTGGCCATGGCCGCAGCCTTGCCCACGATTTTGCATTGGCTGGCGCCCGGCCTGCCCATTCAGGTGTCGATCCTCACCCTGACGCTGTTCAGCGCCTACATCGGCTTGCGGATCTGGACCGACACCTACGCCGTTGCCCTGCAAGCCCTGAATGAAGTCAGCATATTGCTGAAAGTCGCGCCCGTGCAGGCGATGATCAGCATCTCGGCGCAATGGGCGCTGTCGCAGGCTTATGGGATCAATGGCATCCTGATGGGCCTGATCCTCTCCTTTGTCCTCACGGCGGTCTGGATCTTGCCGTGGAAATTGCAACGCCATTCTCACGCCCCTCTTTCTCCGGCAGCGACTTCCCCATGAGCATCAAACTCTCGATCTGCATCCCCACCTACAACCGCGCGGCCTTTCTCGGAGAGGCGCTGGACAGCGTGATCCGCCAGTCCACGGACGAGGTCGAAATCGTCGTCAGCGACAACGCCTCCACCGACAACACCGAAGCCCTGGTGCGCGAATATCAGGCGCGCTTTGCTCGCATTCGCTACCACAAAAACCCTGAAAATCTGGGCTCTGACCGCAACTTCCTCAAGGTGGTCGAGTTGGGGGAAGGCGAATACTGCTGGCTATTGGGCAGCGACGACGCGCTTGCGGACGGGGCGATTGCGGCGATGCTTCCGCTGCTTGGCGACGCCGATGTCTACCTGATGGATCGAACCAATATGTCCTTCGCGATGGACCAAATTCTGGTCGCCCATGAACGGTTTCTTGGTGCACCGCCCGGCACCACTTACGACTGCCGCAACCTGGTCGAACTGAGCAACTATTTCCGGGATGCATTGCATATCGGCAGCTTCTTTAGCTTCATGTCGGCGCTCGTCGTCCGCCGCAGCGTCTGGCAGGCACAGCCGATTATCGATGAGCTGATGGGCTCCGCATGGATCCATGCGGTTCGAGTCTTCCAGATGATGCAGGCCGGAGCCCGTGTCCACTACATCGGCCGTCCGCTGGTGCTGAACCGCACGGGCAATGATTCCCTCCATGCCGCAGTCGGCTTCACGCGCCGCAGGCTCGTCGACCTCGATTACCCCCGCTTGGCCCGCACGGTCTTTGTGGATCATCCGGAGCTTGCAAACGAAGTCACCAAGATCGTTGCGCAGCAGTTCTTCAGTCTGCGCGTCATGCTTTCCCACAAGCGCACCGCGATCGAAGCCGACGGCCCAGCCGCCGCCCAACGGCTCGCCGCAATCTATCAACAGGAATTCAGCCGCCTGCCCGGGTACCGCATCAAGATGGTTCTTTGGAATGCACTGCCCATGATGGCGTTGGAGGGAATGAGGTTTTTGTCCAGGCGAACTCTGACGCGGCGCAATGTCGGCGAGGCGAACGGCGATTCAATCGAGACAAGAAAATGCTAGGAATATATCCGGCGCTTACGTGGATTCTGCTTCTGTGCCATATTTTCTTTGGGCTGGCCATTGAACTCTCTTTTTCGACGTCACCCTATATTCGCCTTCTCACCTTCACCATATATATGTTTGCATTGACGTTTTGGTGGTTTGCACGTACGAAGAAGTTCAGTGGCAAACTGCCTATGACTTCGGGAGTTGTTTGGCTGCTTGCTCTGGCGATAGTCTGGCTTGCAGTCGGCATTGGCACCAATCCGCTGACGCCATATATCGCTACCGATTTCTACTTCTTTGTCGCCAGCCTTGCATGTTTCCTGATCGGAAGGGATCTGGCAATCGGAGCTCTGAGGCACTCATATTTTCGTCACGATATATCCAAACTTAACATATCAATATACTGGGCCATCGTAGCGTTTATCGGCGCCTCTGTTCTAATCAAGTCCATAAATATGCCTGCGATTTTTCCGCTACTAATTCTGTGCTCTATGGCTACGGATCTGTATTTGAAAAGGGCACGATTGATACCTTCAATAGTTACGGTATCGTTCGTCGGCATTTACGCATATCAAGGCAACCGCGCGTTCCTCCTTGCCGCCATCATCAGTATGGCTATGATCTATTCATTGTCCACTGGCCGCACATCTAGAACGCGCATACTTCGAATTTTCGCGGCCATTTCTGCGATCGCAATTTTCGCGTTTTCGCTAATTAGCGTACTTCCTCTTCTGCCTGCCGACTCGGCGATTGTCGCCCGGTTGCGCGAAACACAGGTCACGTTTGAACTCTTCGCGTCTGGAAATGACAGTTCGACATTTCCCATCGCCATTCGCCAACGCTTCTACGAGGCAGAAGTGGTATCGCACCATGTTCTTTGGCACCCGGATTCGCCGATCATCACTTTATTTGGCCACGGATTCGGCGCTCTTTTGGATATGACAAGAAGTGATGATGACTCTGTTACCGGAAATGCAGTGCTTGGTGCATCGGCGGTCCATAACATTCATTTTCTCCCATATATGATCCTGTACCGCTTTGGGCTGGTGGGAGCCACCTTTGCAATCTATCTACTCTATGGGCTCACTAGAAAGATTGCCTATTTAATTCTTGAGTCACGGTCACAAACTGCAGGTTTGTCGATGCAGTTGAAATCAGTCAAAGCGCTTCAAATGGCAGCTCTTTGCTGCACTGTCGGGTGGCTTGTGTACTCGAGCTTTGCCAGCGCCGCGATATTCGACAATCCTTTTTTTTTGCTGTCTGTTGGCATCGTCTCCACAATTGCTCATCCGCTTCTGAAGAGGCGATCTCTGATACAAGATTACGCCGATATGAGCTCTGGGTTCATCGCCAGCACTCGTGGCGTTGATGCGCGGTAATCGTCTTGGTTCTAACGGATCACAATGAATTTATGATTATGGAGATTCAAATGGATTCGCTGATCGCAAATGCCTTGCGGGAACACCAGGAGACGGCGCAAAGGATGGACGCGTGCAGCGACATCATCCAGCAAGCCGGCGCCTCAATCATCCAGACGATCCACTCCGGCGCCCGGATATTTATCTGCGGCAATGGCGGCTCGGCTGGCGATGCACAGCACTTTGCGGCAGAGTTGACGGGGCGCTTCGAGCGGGAGCGGCGTGGCTGGCCGGCCGTCGCGCTGACCACGGACACTTCCGCGCTGACCGCCATCGGCAACGACTACGGCTTTGACTATGTCTTTTCCCGGCAACTTGAGGCGCTGGCGCGCACGGGTGATCTGCTGATTGCGATCAGCACCTCGGGTAATTCACGCAACGTGCTGCAGGCGGTGGCGCACGCCAAGGCGAATCGTATAGCCACCGTCGGTCTGCTCGGCCGGGATGGCGGCCAGTTGGCGCGCGAGGTGGATCTGGCGCTGGTCGCGCCCAGTCAGCGCACGGCGCGGATTCAGGAAATGCATATCCTGATTCTGCACATCTGGTGCGAGATGCTGGACGCGGCTGGACAATAAACATGGCATCCATGTCACTGAACATCAGGAGACCATTGTGAGCATTCGCAACAAAGTCCATGGCCTGCGTGAGATTCTCCACTTCGACAATTGGCCGGAACTCGTTCTGAAGCGAACATTTTTGACCGCAAACCCGCTCGCCGTTTATCGCGCCGGCGGAATGGACATTCTCGTCGATCACAGTGCCGGAGACGAAAACGGCGTGCACGAGGCAATGGTTTCGCCCATGTACAGAAATCTAATCGGCAGTCTCTCTTTCGATGCTCCAATCAATGTGCTGGATCTCGGCGCAAACGCCGGCGGATTCAGTCTGCTGCTGAATTTGATGAAGATTCCACTCAAGAAAGTGTGCGCCATCGAAATGAACCCCAATACGTTCTCCCGAATGCGGTTCAATCTGGAGCGCAATCTGGATTGCACGTTGGATCTGATCAATGCAGCGGTCTGTGGCGAGCGCGCAACATTCAAGCTTTTCCTTGGACGGGGGAGTACCAGCGACAGCCTGTACAGCGGCGGAGGTTCCGGCAAGCCATACGAAGTTCGAGGCGTGACACTTGACGATGTGTATGCGGCTTCATTCGCGGGCGAGACCATCGATCTGATGAAGCTCGATGTGGAAGGCGCCGAATATGACATTCTGGCCAGTCCTTTTCGTGAATGCCTGAAGCAGGTAAGAAATCTGATCATTGAAATTCATCGTATACCGGGACGATCGCAGAACGAGGTGACTGAAGCGCTCGCTGCGGCTGGATTCATTGAAAGGGGTCGCTCGGACAGCGACGTATTCCTTTTCCATAATCCCACTGCTTGAACCAAAAAATAGTGGCAACACACGGCAGCATTCTGATCTTCAGCATCGGCAGCCTGGGCGATACCCTGGTGGCGCTGCCGGCCTACCACCTGATCCGCGAACGCTATCCAGACAGCCGCATCGTGCTGTTGACGAATTCGCCGGTCGATGGCGGGGTGAAGGCAGCATCCAGCTATCAGCTCCTACTGGGTTCGGGCCTGGTGGACGATTACCTGGAATACCCGCATGGCAGCCGGGACTTCCGCGCACTGGCGGCGGTGGCCGGCGAAATCCGCAAGCTGCGACCGGCGCAGGGTGTGTATCTGATGCCCGTGCGCACATTACGGCAGCGTCTGCGCGATGCCGCCTTCTTTACCCTCGCTGGGCTGCCAACCATGCAGGGTGTGTGGCCAGCCAAGAATAAGGATCGGCATCTGCCGGTTGCGGGGCGGCCGGAGCAGCGTGAGTCCGAAGCGAGCCGCTTGCTGCGCTCCATTGGCTTTGATCCCCGGTTGCTCGAACCACGCCTGTTTTCGCTCGAGCTTCAACCGGCGGAGCGAGTCAGCATCCATCCGCTGCTGGAGCCCTTGAGGCAAGCTCGACGGTTCATCGCACTGAGTGTGGGTGCCAAGGTTTCCGCAAAAGATTGGGGTCAGGACCGCTGGTTGGAATTGCTAGATCAGTTGCAGCAAGCGGCCTCCGACTACCCTCTGGTGTTCATCGGCTCGGCGGACGAGGCCAAACGCTGCGAACAGTTGCTGGCGCGCTGGCCCAACGGCGGGCTCAATCTCTGCGGCAAGCTGAGCCCGCGGCAGAGCGCGGCGGTGCTCGAACGGGCAACCGTGTTCATCGGCCACGACAGCGGCCCCATGCATCTGGCCAGCAGCGTGGGCATCCCGGCGGTTTCCATCTTCGCCGCGCGGGACAAGCCCGGTGTCTGGTTCCCGTACGGCAACGAGGCCAACGTGTTTTACAAGCTTGTGCCCTGTCATGGCTGCCGTCTCAGTGTCTGCACCGAGCACGAGAAGGTCTGCATCCGCTCGATCCTTCCGACGGAGGTTGTCGAACGGGTTCGAATCTTGCTGGCAGGTGAAACTGCCGGATCGTCCCCTCGGCGCCATCCTTCCGCTGACCTTTCGTGAAGTCATCGTTCATGGACCCGAAAACCTTGATCCCTCTCCTTGAATCCGGCTGGGCTGGCGCGCGCGTGCTGGTGGTGGGCGACCTGATGCTGGACAAATACGCTTTCGGCCGGGTAGAGCGCATTTCACCGGAGGCGCCGGTGCCGGTGGTGCGCGCCCACCGGACCAGCGAGCAGCCCGGCGGAGCGGCGAACGTGGCGATGAATATCGCGGGCCTGGGCGCCACTGCACTGCTGGCTGGTTTTACTGGGCAGGACGCGGATGGTCTGCAGCTGGAGTCGTTGCTGGAAGCGGCCGGAATACAGCCGCTGCTGGTGCGCGTTGCGGAAACTCCCACCACCTCCAAGCTACGCATCCTGGGCGGCACACAGCAGATCGTGCGCTTGGACTTTGAGGACACAGCACCCCGTCCACTTGCGGCTTACGCGCAGTTGCTCAGCCAGATCGAGGCGGCGCTGCCATCGGTGTCGGCACTGGTGCTGTCGGACTACGCCAAGGGCGTGCTGACGCCAGAGCTGTGCGAGCGTTTGATCGCGCAGGCGGCAGAGCGTGGCATTCCAGTGTTGGTAGATCCTAAAAGCAAGGATTTTTCCCGCTATGCGGGCGCCACCACCATCTGTCCCAACCTGGGGGAACTATCGCTCGCCACCGGCGAAAGCGCGACCGACCTGGAGCGCCTGCTGGTCCGCGCACAGGCGCTGGTGCGTGCACATCGTCTGCAATACCTCACGGTGACGATGAGTGAGAAAGGGATCGCCGTGCTATGGCCGGACGCGCAGCACCGCGCGGCGGCCGTCGCCCGCCAGGTGTTCGATGTATCCGGCGCCGGCGACACCGTGATTGCTGTGCTGGCCCTGTGTGCGGCGCGGCAGCTGGAAGTGCAACAGGCGACCGTCCTGGCCAACCTCGCCGCCGGCATCGTCATCGCCAAGCTGGGCACGGTGCCGGTGACGCGAGACGAGTTACTCGGCGCCGTGCGCGCGGCCGCCGATCCGTATCAGGGGAAAACGCTGAGCCTGCCGCAGCTGATTGAAAAAACCAGGGTCTGGCGCGCCGCCGGCGAGCAGATCGTTTTCACCAACGGCTGCTTTGATCTGCTGCACGTCGGCCATGTGACACTGCTGGAGCAGTGCAAGCGCCTGGGCGATCGGCTGATCATCGGCATCAACAGCGATGCCTCGGTCAGTCGTCTGAAAGGCCCGACACGCCCGATCATCAGCCAGGCCGAACGCGCGCGCTTGCTGTCCGCGCTCGCTGCCTCGGACGCCGTGGTTATTTTTGACGAGGCGACGCCGATCGAACTGATCCGTGCGATCCGGCCTGATGTGCTGGTCAAGGGTGGCGACTACACCGCAGCCACGGTAGTTGGCGCGGATGAAGTCAGCGCCTGGGGTGGACGCGTGGAACTCGTGCCACTGGTTGCGGGCTTCAGCACGACCGAAATTGTGCGGCGGATGGCGGGCGGGCCGGACAAGTCTGAGCCCGAACGCGCTAGGGAAGTCAGTGATGGAAGGCTGTCGTAGCGTAGGCAAAGCGCGGCATGCCCGGACAGATCGAGGCTAGCAGCGGATGGCCGCGGGGGCTGGTGCGTGGTCCTCGCCCGCGTAAGCACGGCCTTCGGCCCACCCTATGGGGTCACTCCCCATTCACATTAACGACGACGGAATCCCATCGTGCCCCAACCGCTCCGCATCCTGCATCTGATCAGCAGCCTCGACCCCGCCGGCGGCGGGCCGTCGGAGGGGCTGCGCCAGATCACGGCGTGCTATCAAAGCCTGGGCGCGATCGCCGGCAACGTGACGGGCTTCAGCGGCCGGATCTTCCAGCGCTGGATCCTGTCGGGCCTCAAGCGTGCGCAGCACGTGGTCTGCGTGTCTGAACAGACCCGGTCCGAGTTGCGGCGTCTTGGTGCCAGCGCGCCCTCGCGGGATGAGTTGCGGGCGCTGGTGCAGGGCTCGGGCCTGGCGGCGCACATCCACGAGTGGACTGAGCTTGCCAACGAGGACCTGCGGGCGCTGTATTCGACGGCGGAGGCGCTGCTGTTCCCCTCGCTGCAGGAGGGCTTCGGCTGGCCGATCGCCGAGGCGCAGGCCTGCGGTTGCGTGGTCGTCACTTCCAATCGCGCGCCGATGACCGAGGTGGGCGGCGATGCGGCGGTCTATATCGACCCGGATGACGCGCCGGGCGCCGCCGCCGTGATTGCCGGCACGCTGGCGGACCGTGATGATCTGGTGGAAGCCGGGCTGCGGAATGCCGAGCGGTTCAGCGGTGCGCAAATGGTGGAGGGCTATGTGGCGGCGTATCGGCGCGTGGTGGCGGCCGCCCAGTGATCGAAGGATGCCATGGCAGGCTGGGAAATGACGGCGCGGCCGCATGGAACTTGACGATGCGCGCGACATCAGCGAGTTGGGCCAGCGGCTGATCCGCGTTGCGCGGCTGGCGGATGAAGTGCCGGCAGCGGACATCGCCGCACCTGCGCTGCTGAAGCTGGACGTGCAGGGTTTCGAGTTGCAGGCGCTGGCCGGTTGCAATGACGTGCGGTGCAGGCGGATTTTCTGTTCGGGCGGTGAGGTGTGGCGCCGGCGTTGGTCGCGGCGGGGGCGCCGCTCCTACCGGGTGCCTGTAGGAGGCCCGCCCTCGGGCCGATGGATTGCGAAAGGGGACCGATCGCGGCGGGGGCGCCGCTCCTACCGGGTGCCTGTAGGAGGCCCGCCCTCGGGCCGATGGATTGCGAACGGCATCGGGGACCGATCGCGGCGGGGGCGCCGCTCCTACCGGGAGCCTGTAGGAGGCCCGCCCTCGGGCCGATGGATTACGAACGGCATTGGGGACCGGTCGCGGCGGGGGCGCCGCTCCTACCGGGAGCCTGTAGGAGGCCCGCCCTCGGGCCGATGGATTGCGAACGGCATCGGGGACCGATCGCGGCGGGGGCGCCGCTCCTACGGGGGTGGGGGGGTGGCCGCCGGCGTTGGTCGCGGCGGGGGCGCCGCTCCTACGGGCTGGACTTGCGGCGCGGAAACCTGCGAGCATGTGACACTAAAGTGCTACATCATTTTGCTTCTGGAGCGGCCCATGTCCACCACGACCATTCGCCTGTCGGATGAACTTAAACAGCGTATCCGGCTGGCGGCGGAACGATCAGGCACCACAACCCACGGCTTCATCCTGCAAGCCATTGTGGAGAAAACCGAACAGGAAGCCTTGCGGCAGGATTTCAACGAGACCGCAAACCAGCGGTATGCGGACATCGTGGCGTCCGGCGAGACCATCCCGTGGCAGGAAATGCGGCGCTACCTTGAGCAAAGCATGGAGGGCAAGCGTCCCGCGCGACCGGCGGCGCGCAAGCTGGCGCCCTGAAGGTGTCCCGTATCGAGCTGGCTCCGGAGGTTGCGGATGACTTTGACCGGATCCTGGCCCACCTTGCCGAATACGACGTAGCGGACGCCCCGTCGCGGTTGCAGGACATCATCGCGGCAATCGACGTGCAGGAACGCAATCCCCTGATCGGCCGTCCGGACACCGCGGGCAATCGCGAGTTGGTGATCGGTCGGGGTGCGCGCGGGTATGTGGCGCTGTATCGCTATGCCGCGGCGATTGATACGGTTTTCATCTTGGCCGTGCGAAGTCAACGGGAGGCCGGTTATGCAGGGCTGTAGCAGCCGAGGATGGGCAAAGGCCGGAGGCTGTGCCCACATGGTTCGGGGTTTTGGGTGCGTGACTTGGCTCGGACGGGGGTCCGCGTGGGCACGCTACGCTTTACCACCCCACGGGGCTACCTCCCCTGCTCAAGCGCTGTGGGCTGGCTTAAAATGCATAAATTGCGTATTTTGTATGGAATTCTGCAGACTTTTCGGAGACTTTCATCATGCGCCATGGCATTGAGCATTCCGATGCAGGCCACTCACTGAGCGGCTTGCCCGAATTTTCAGCGACGGCGCTGGCCACGGGCATGGGCAACGTCACGCGCGAGGTCTTGAAAAAGGGCGCGGCGGTGATTACCAAGCACGCCGAGCCGGTCATGGTGTTGCTGTCGGTCGAGCGCTATCTGCAGCTCGAACGGGCCAGCGCACCCGACCTCGACGCCTGGACGCGTCGGTTCGACGAGCTCTACGCTCACATGCAGTCGCCCGGCATTTCCGGAAAAACCATCGATGCCCTTGATCTGGACGCTGGCCACAAGGAACCCGCCAAGCGGTCCGCGGACGCCTCTGGCGCCTGATGCCCGCGCGCATCGTCGTGCTGGCCGGCGTCAACGGGGCCGGCAAGAGCAGCGTGACGGGGACAGCCATCCTTCAGGGCGGCGGCGCGTTCTACAATCCAGACGCGGCGGCGCGCGCACTTCGCGAACACAGCGCTGACCTTACGCAGGAACAAGCCAATGCCCAGGCCTGGGCGCTGGGCCGGAACGGATTGCAGCGTGCGCTGGCCCGAAGTGAGTTCTTCGCCTTCGAAACCACGCTGGGGGCCCGCACAATCCCGGCCCTGTTGATTGCGGGCGCCGAACAGGGCGCCGAAATCCATGTCTCTTTCGTTGGCCTCAGCACGCCTGAGCTGCATATTGCGCGCGTCAAAAGCCGCGTTGCGGCGGGCGGCCATGACATTCCGGAAGCCAAGATCCTCGAGCGCTACACCAGCAGCCGGGAAAACCTCATCCGACTCTTGCCCCATCTGGCGAGCCTGCGGGTTTATGACAACAGCGCGGAATGTGATCTGAAGTCCGGGGAAACCCCGAGGCCGACCTTGCTGCTCCATCTGTCCGGCGGCCGGCTGGTGCGGCATGCCCCGCTCGATCGCATCCCGGACTGGGCCAAGCCGGTGCTGGGCGCTGCCCTCATGCGTTTCGATGCTTAGCGGACGACGCCATCCGCAACTTGCCTGGGTTCGCGGGAGGGCTGGCGAACCAGGCCGGTGCGAACACTCCGGGGCGGCGGTGGGCCGGGCGGCGCTTTCTTTGTGGCTTTGATAGAGCGGGCAAAGCGCAGCATGCCTACCCGGATCGGAGCAGCGGATGGCCGGGGCCTGGTGCGTGGACCGGACCGTGCCCACGTGGATCACGTCCGGGAATTTTCGGGCGTTCAGGCCCCACAGTTAATGGAATGGAGCGCCCTGTTCATTGACCGGACCCATTCGGATGCGTGGTTGACGTGCCTGCTGTGTCAGGCTGGCCGGAAGGTCACGCGCAGACCCAGCGCCCGCGCCACCTTCATGACGGTGGCGAAGCTCGGATTGCCTTCGCCCGATAGCGCCTTGTAAAGTCCCTCGCGGGTCAGGCCCGTGTCGCGCGCGAGCTGGCTCATGTTGCGGGCCCGGGCGATGTCTCCCAGCGCGGCGGCTATCAGCGCGGGATCGCCATCCGCCACGCAGGCTTCGAGATAAGCCGCGATATCTGCCTCGTTCTTGAGGTAGTCAGCGGTGTCGTAGCGGCTGAAAGTCTCTTGGGTCATGGTTCAGTCCTTCCACTGCGCAGCGATGGCTGTGGCTTGCACGATGTCCTGATCTTGAGTGGACTTGTCGCCCCCGCAAAGCAGGATCGCAATCAACATACCGCGCCGCTGGTAATACACCCGGTAGCCCGGACCGTAGTCAATCCGCATCTCAGAGACGCCTTCACCGACCGGCTTCACATCACCCGGGTTACCCAGGCTCAGGCGACGAATGAAAATCGGCAACCCCTGATTGAGAATCGGGGTTTACAAGCCTTTTCCGGCCAGCGCCATGATCCCGACTGTTCTTGTCTGTCAATTCACGGAAGCCCATCGTGCCCCAACCGCTCCGCATCCTGCATCTGATCAGCAGCCTGAACCCCGCCGGCGGCGGGCCGTCGGAGGGGCTGCGCCAGATCACGGCGTGCTATCAAAGCCTGGGCGCGATCCCTAGTATCGTCACGCAGGATCGGCCCGACGCGCCCTGGCTGGATATCGGCCATGCCCAAGGCGTGGGGCTGGGACCGGGACGGGGCGGCGCATTTGCTTACGCGCCCCGCCTCATCCCTTGGCTGCGCCAGCACGCCGCCGAGTTCGATGCCGCCGTGGTGCATGGCCTGTGGCAGTTCCACGGCCCGGCGGCGCGGCTGGGCCTGCGCGCGGCCGGCGTGCCCTATTTCGTGTTTCCGCACGGCATGCTGGACCCCTGGTTCAAACAGGAATATCCGCTCAAGCACGCCAAGAAAAGCCTCTACTGGTGGCTGATGCAGCACGCCGTGCTGCGCGACGCGGCGGGCGTGCTCTTCACCTGCGAGGAGGAGCGGCGGCTGGCACGCGAATCGTTCCGGCCCTATCGGGTGCATGAGGCGGTCGTGAACTACGGCACCTCGCTGCCGCCAAGCTTGCGGCCGGACAATCGGGACGTTTTTCTCACCGCGTTCCCCGCGCTGCGGGATCGGCGTCTGCTGCTGTTCCTCGGCCGCATCCATGAAAAAAAGGGCTGTGATCTCCTGATCGAAGCCTTTGCCCGCGTCGCCGCGCGCGAGCCAGCGCTGCACCTCGTCATGGCGGGTCCGGACCAGACCGGCTGGCAGGCGCGGCTGCACGCCTCCGCGCAGCAGCTGGGCGTGAGCGAGCGCATCACCTGGACCGGCCTGCTGCAGGGCGAACTGAAGTGGGGCGCATTGCTGGCCGCCGAAGCCTTCGTCCTGCCCTCGCACCAGGAAAACTTCGGCATCGCCGTCGCCGAGGCGCTGGCGGTGGGCACACCGGTGTTGATCTCGGACAAGGTCAATATCTGGCGCGAGATCGTGGCTGACAACGCCGGATTGGTGGCACCGGATACGCTGGACGGCACGGTGAGTCTGTTGGAACGCTGGCTGGCTCTGGCGCCCGATGCGCGGCAGCAAATGGGCGAACGGGCACGGGCGTGCTTTACCGCGCGCTTCGAGATCCGGCGGGCGACGGAGAATCTGCTTGCGCTGATTCGGGCGAACTGCAGCACCTCATGAAGGCCGGGCGCACAGATGAAACCCTAGACAGTGGCAGCAACTGAGCATCGGGCACGGACCTTGTGGAAAGCGATGCACCGGGTTTTCAGACCGGCGTTCCATGCCCTGGGACGCGCGTCCACGGCTTGATCTTCGCCAGCGTCTCACTCAGCGCGTCGCGCGCAATCTCGGTGTCATAGTCGGCCTGCAAGCGCAGCCACCAGCCGTCCGAGAGTCCGAAGAACCGGCACAGCCGCAAATCCGTATCGGCCGTAATACTGCGACGGCCGGCGATGATCTCGCCGATGCGTTGGGCAGGCACACCGATTTCCTTCGCCAGCCGGTAATTGCTCATGTTCAGCGGCTTCAGAAACTCCTCATCCAGCATCTCACCGGGGGAGACCGGCTTCAGTTTCTCGCTCATGTTCAAAACTCCGTCAGTGGTAGTCCACAATCTCGACGTCTTCCGCGCCGCCGTCCCAGCGAAAGCAGATGCGGAACTGGTCGTTGACCCGCACACTCCATTGACCCGCCCGATTGCCTTTCAGGGCTTCCAGCCGGTTGGCGGGTGGCGCACGCATGTCCTCAAGGCACCGCGCCAGATCCAGTTGCTTGAGCTTGCGCAGGGCCGGGCGCTCGACGTTCGCGAAGCGCGCCACCCGGCCCAGCTTGAAGAGGGTCTGGGTGTCGTTGCACTTGAAGGACTTGATCGCCATGAATTGCACAGTAACGACATGCGTTATTAACGTCAAGCGTGATTCGTTGGCGCCGCCAAAAATGGCCGCGGCGATGGTCAACGCCGGGGCGCCAAGATCAACCGTCCCAACTGGAATTCGGGGCGCAGAGTCGAGCAATCCTGGCCATGGGCACCGTCCAAGAACCTGCCCAAAACCTCATGGACCCGCCCCAATATCCTGACGCAAGCTGCGGAGTTAACGAATGTATCCGAGCGATCTGAATGATGTGCGATGGGCAAAACTGCAGCCGCTGCTGTTGGAGCCGCGCGGAGCGCGGCATGCGGCTGGCAGGCCTGTGCTCATGCGTCTTGCGGATGACCGCGGGATCGGCAAAGCATCACCTGGACCGGCCTGCTGCAGGGCGAACTGAAGTGAGGCGCACTGCTGGCCGCCGAAGCCTTCATCCTGCCCTCGCACCAGGAAAACTTCGGCATCGCCGTCGCCGAAGCGCTGGCGGTGGGCACGCCGGTGCTGATCTCGGACAAGGTCAATATCTGGCGCGAGATCGAGGCTGACAACGCCGGATTGGTGGCACCGGATACGCTGGACGGCACGGTGAGTCTGTTGGAACGCTGGCTGGCCCTGTCGCCCGATGCGCGGCAGCAAATGGGCGAACGGGCACGGGCGTGCTTTACCGCGCGCTTCGAGATGCGGCGGGCGACGGAAAATCTGCTTTCACTAATTCAGTATGAAATAGGCACCGGGACAGATGACACGCCATTAATTGGACGGCCCCAGGGATAAATGCAAATTGCCATAAGAGGCGTCACTGAATGACAACGAGTCGCGCAAGGTTGGATCAATTTGACCCCGAGGAGGGCTTCAACCGTGGCCGGCCACGCTGGTTCGAGGCAATATGGTATCTGCTCAAGTGTGTGTTCTTCCTGTCGCCACTGCCATGGCCATCATCGTTGAAGGTTGCCTTGCTCCGACTTTTTGGCGCGCAAGTAGGTAACGGCTGTGTCATCAAGCCACGGGTCAATATCCACCTTCCCTGGCGGATTCAGATGGGCGACCACGTCTGGCTCGGCGAGGAGGTTTTCATTCTCAACCTGGCCGAGGTTGTGATCGGCTCCCACGCATGCATCTCGCAGCGGGCCTTCATTTGTACGGGTAACCACGATTTCAAGATGGATCGAATGCCTTACCGCAACCGGCCGATCAATCTTGGCTCTGGATGTTGGATTGGCGCACAGTGCTTCGTCGGGCCTGGCGTTACGGTGGGGACGGACACCATTGTTGCCGCGGGTTCGGTGGTGACGCACGATCTTCCCGATGGCTACATCTGTCGTGGTAATCCCTGCGAATCAGTGAAGCTTCGTTGGCCTGAGGCTGGCAGTGGTGGAGGTGGAGGAGTGAGAAATGGCGGCTGAAGTAGCCCTCGCTAAATTTCTCGTCCACGCGCCATACCCCACCGACCGGCTAGCTTGCGCGGGCAAACGCTGGGCGCACCGGCACTGCTCAAGCTGGATGTGCAGGGCTTCGAGTTGCCGGCGCTGGCGGGTTGCGAGGGCGTGTTGGACCGCTTCGATTGGGTTTATGTGGAATGCTCGTTCATGGAGCTCTACGCGGGGCAGGCTTTTGCCGACGCCGTGATCGCCTGGCTACGCGAGCGCGGGCTTCGGTTGGCGGGGGTCTACAACATGAGCTACGACAGCAACGGCCGGGCGGTGCAGGCGGATTTTCTGTTCGGGCGGTGCGGTGTGGCCGCCGGGGGTTGATCGCGGCGAGGGCGATCGCGGCGAGGGCGCCGCTCCTACATAGGGGCGGGGGTTGTAGGAGGCCCGCCCTCGGGCCGATGGGTTGGGTGCCAGGTGCCACATCCGGGGGCGATCGCGGCGGGGGCGCCGCTCCTACGGGGTCGGTGGTTGTAGGAGGCCCGCCCTCGGGCCGATAGGTTGGGTGCCCGGTGCCACATCCGGGGCCAATCGCGGCGGGGGCGCCGCTCCTACACAGGGTCGGTGGTTGTAGGAGGCCCGCCCTCGGGCCGATGGGTTGGGTGCCCGGTGCCACATCCGGGGGCGATCGCGGCGGGGGCGCCGCTCCTACGGGGTTCGGATGTGGCCGCCGGGGTTGATCGCGGCGGGGGCGCCGCTCCTACATAGGGGCGGTGGTTGTAGGAGGCCCGCCCTCGGGCCGATAGGTTGGGTGCCGATGCCACATTCGGGGTCGATCGCGGCGAGGGCGCCGCTCCTACAGGACATCGGTTGTAGGGCCGATGGCTGGCTATCCCGGGAGAGGCGAGCGGCGCGCAGACCGGGATGGTTCTGGTCGCGTAGCGCTCCTGCCGATCGCTGCTAGACCTGCGGGGATAGCGCGCTGCAAATTCGAGGGCTGACGGTCTGATCATGCCTGGCACTACAGCGCGCCAAACCGGATGTGCCCGTGTGGAAGTGGACGTTCACGATCCCCGAAGCGTGAGCAAGAGGACAAGGTGGCCATGGGCAAGTTTTCGAAGCTGAAAGCGAAAATTCTTGCCGGCGGCTCCGATGCGAATGTGGAGTTCTCCGCGCTGCGGCAGCTCTTGTTACGGCTGGGCTTCAACGAAAGAGTCAAGGGCAGCCACCATCTCTTCACGCGGAACGGCGTGGCAGAAATCCTGAATCTGCAGCCGAAGGGAAGTCACGCCAAAGCCTATCAGGTCAAGCAGGTACGAGATATTCTGGTCAAATACAGGTTGGGAGAATCCGATGTCGATCAAGTATGAGCTGATTGTCTATTGGAGTGACGCGGACGATGCGTTCATCGTCGAGATTCCGGAACTGCCTGGATGCATGGCGGACGGAGAGACGTACGAACAGGCAGTAGCCAATGCTCGGCAGGTGATTGAGGAATGGATTGAAACCGCCCGGGAGCTGGGGCGTCCGGTTCCCGAACCCAAGGGGCGGCTGATATACGCTTGACCGCAAGAGCCGGGCGTGAAGGCGCAAACAATGGCGCCAAAGATCCCAGGACAGCATATCGCGGCCGGCGTGGGGCCGATCGCGGCGGGGGCGCCGCTCCTACGGGATCGTGGGTTGTAGGAGGCCCGCCCTCGGGCCGATGGGTTGGGTGCCCGGTGCCACATCCGGCGTTGATCGCGGCGGGGGCGCCGCTCCTACAGGGTTATGGTGTGGCCGCCGGCGTCGATCGCGGCGGGGCGCCGCTCCTACAGGGTGGGGGTGTGGCCGCCGGGGCCGATCGCGGCGGGGGCGCCGCTCCTACACAGGGTCGGTGGTTGTAGGAGGCCCGCCCTCGGGCCGATGGGTGGGTGCGACATCGGCGTTGATCGCGGCGGGGGCGCCGCTCCTACGGGATCGGTGATTGTAGGAGGCCCGCCCGGACCCACTACCCGAAAATCTCCCGGAGAACATCGGGACGTTGCTTCGCAATCTGAATGAGTGACGCGGCTGCCCGCGTAGGCTGTCTCCGTCCTTGCTCCCAATCCTGAAGCGTGCGGATCGATACGCCCAAAAGCTCCGCAAACTCGGATTGAGAAAGACCGACCTTCCTTCTCGCCTCGACGACTGGAGGAAGCTCGACGACGCGAACCGCGCCAAGCTTTCCTGCCTTGATGTCCTTTACTGCGTCCAGCGCTTCTTGCCAGACATCACGCTTCAGATCACGCTCGACAAGTTCCTTTTCGCGCTTAGCCATTGATGAGTTCCTCTTTCAGGGCCTTGAGAATGTGCGCGGGCGCATTCTCTTGGCGGGATTTGGCGTAGATGGTCAACAACCAGATCAGACTTTCTCCGAGCTGGTTGTAGTAGATGACCCTCACGCCTGCGCGTTTGCCTTGGCCCTCGCGAGACCACCGAACTTTGCGAATGCCACCGGAACCGGGAACGACATCTCCTGCCTCCAGGTTCTGTGCAAGCCAAGCAGCAAACTTTCCACGCTCATCTTCGGACCAGTAGTCAGGCCAAAGCCTGGAGAAAATTGGGGACTCGATGAGCGTGTACATGGCCGCGATCATACGGCAGTGCCGTATGCACCGCAAGGCTGCCTGTTCGGCGCGACGCGGGCCCTCGTCCGGCGCTTTACGCTACCTTTTCCCAGAGGGAGATGGGATTTCCCCGTCGTTCAGGGGTCGATCGCGGCGAGGGCGCCGCTCCTACACAGGGTCGGTGGTTGTAGGAGGCCCGCCCCCGGGCCGATAGGTTGGGTGCCAGGTGCCACCATCCGGGGCCGATCGCGGCGAGGGCGCCGCTCCTACAGGGCCGGTGGTTGTAGGAGGCCCGCCCTCGGGCCGATGGATTGGGTGCCGGTGGCACATCCGGGGTCGATCGCGGCGAGGGCGCCGCTCCTACGGGGTTGGGGTGTGACCGCCGGGG
>Ga0073924_1000040_pt1 | contig 25154 bp, 23 predicted proteins | sample GWRWT4_14Oct14_FD_70957 | JGI IMG/M metagenome (GOLD analysis project Ga0073924, IMG submission 70957) | Sand microcosm microbial communities from a hyporheic zone in Columbia River, Washington, USA - GW-RW T4_14-Oct-14 | ecosystem: Engineered > Artificial ecosystem > Sand microcosm >...
CTAAAATTTACCCCCGAAGAAATCGCCTTTCAGAACGAAGTGCGCAGTTTCATAGCGGAAAACTATCCTGACGCACTGCGCGGCCGCCGCAAGCTTGAGCGCGAGCTGAGCAAGGATGAGCATTTATCCTGGCACCGGGTGCTGGCGAAAAAAGGTTGGGTCGCCCCATCCTGGCCGCTGGAATATGGCGGTTTGAACTGGACGCCAACGCAGAAATTTATTTTTGCCCACGAACTGGCGAGGGCCGAAACCATCCCGCTGATGCCATTTGGCCTGGCGATGGTGGCGCCGGTGATCTGGACCTATGGGACACAGGCGCAGAAAGACTATTATTTGCCGCGCATTTATCAGGGTACGGACTGGTGGTGTCAGGGTTATTCCGAACCGGGGGCCGGGTCTGATCTGGCGAGCCTGCGCACCCGCGCGGTCAAAGACGGCGATCATTATGTGATCAATGGCGGCAAGACCTGGACCACGCTGGCGCAACATGCGGATATGATGTTTTGCCTGGTGCGCACGGATGTTGACGCCAGGCCGCAATCGGGCATTTCGTTTCTTCTGATCGATATGAAAACGCCGGGCATTACCGTACGTCCGATCATCACCATGGATGGCGGGCATGAGGTCAATGAAATTTTCCTGGAAGATGTGCGTGTGCCCGTGGCCAACCGGATTGGCGCGGAAAACGAAGGCTGGACCTATGCCAAAATGCTGTTGGGGCATGAGCGCAGCGGGATGGCGGGCGTTGCGCGTTCAAAGCATCAATTGGCGCGGCTGAAACAGGTGGCGCGCACCAATCTTGATGATGGCCATCCGCTGCTTGAGAGTTCTGATTTCGCCCGGAAAATTGCGGCGGTGGAAATTGAATTGCTGGCGCTTGAATTTACCGATCTGCGCATGCTGGCGGCGGAAAGTGCAGGTAATTCGCCGGGACCGGAAAGTTCGATCCTGAAAATCAAGGGTACTGAAATACAACAGCGCATCACAGAGCTGCTGATTGAGGCCGCAGGTGTTTACGGCGCGCCCTATTTGCGGGGCATGCGTCTGGATGGAGATAATTTTCCGAATGTGCCGCCGGATTTGGCGGGCATTGCGCCGGAATATTTTAACATGCGCAAAAGCTCCATCTATGGCGGTTCGAACGAAATTCAGCATAATATCATCGCCAAAGCAGTGCTGGGCCTTTAACGCAGCGCAATAACCGGGAAACGTCATGGATTTTTCATTCACCGAAGAACAGGTTTTGCTGCGCAACAGCGTCCAGCGGCTCATACAGGACCGTTATAGCTTCGAGGCGCGCAAAGCCATCCTTGCATCGGATAGCGGGTGGAGCAGCGATTGCTGGCGCGCCTTTGCGGAGCTTGGCCTGCTGGCCGCCCCCTTTGCCGAGGAGCATGGCGGCTTTGGCGGCGGCGCGATTGAAGTCATGATCATCATGGAAGAATTCGGCAAAGGCCTGGTGGTGGAGCCGTATCTGCAAACCGTTGTGCTGTGCGGCGGCCTGATCAATCTGGCGGGAAGCAGCGCACAAAAAGTGGCATTATTGCCGAAAATCGCAAGTGGCGACCTGATCCTCGCCATGGCCTATGCCGAACCGCAGGGGCGTTTTAATCTGGCTGATCTTGTCACCAAAGCGGAAAAAACGGGTGATGGATTTATTCTGAATGGCAATAAGGCCGTGGTCGCGGCGGCGCCCTGGGCGGATAAACTGCTGGTGACGGCGCGCACCTCCGGCGTGCAACGCGACAAGGACGGCGTAACGATTTTTATCGTTGATAAAAACGCACCGGGCATTTCAACCCGCGACTATCCAACCATTGATGGGCAGCGCGCATCGGAAATCAGTTTCGAGAATGTCAAACTTGGTGCTGATACGGTGCTTGGACAGGCCGGCAAGGGGCTCGCGCTGCTGGAAGAGGCCTTTGACCGGACGATTGCTGCACAATGCGCCGAGGCGGTGGGCTGTATGCGGGTGCTGACGGACGCGACCGTTGAATATTGCAAGACCCGCAAACAGTTCGGTCAGCCCATCGGCAAGTTTCAGGTGTTGCAGCACCGCATGGTGGACATGTTCATGGAATGCGAACAATCGCTTTCCATAACCTATATGGTCAATCTGAAACTGGACGAAAGCGAGGCCGGACGCATGAAGGCGGCAAGCGCCGCCAAGGTGCAGATCGGCAAGGCCGGACGCTTTGTCGGCCAGCAGGCGATCCAGCTGCATGGCGGCATGGGCATGACGGACGAATTGAATGTCGGGCATTATTTCAAACGCCTGACCATGATCGACGCACAATTCGGCAATGTGGATTATCATCTGAAACGCTTCGCTGCCGCCGGGTAGTTTCGGAACGCCCGCCGGGGTTTTGTGCGGGCAATCCTGACGGCGGCGGATTAAGGTTATAGCTAACAGATTCTGGTGAGAAAACAGTGTCCAATCCCACATCCGCTTCCGACAAGGCTCTGGTGCTGTTTTCCGGCGGTCAGGATTCGACCGTCTGTCTGGCCTGGGCGTTACAGCGCTATCCGATGGTTGAAACCATTGGGTTTGATTACGGCCAGCGGCATCGGGTTGAGCTGGATTGCCGCCCCCGGATTTTGGCCCAATTGCGCAAAGATTTCCCCTGGGCGGGCGGATTGGGCGAGGATCATCTGATTGATCTGAAAGTGCTGGGCGAAATCAGCGCCACCTCCCTGACCCAGGACATGGCCATAGAAATGGCCGGTAACGGTCTGCCAAATACGTTCGTTCCGGGACGAAATCTGCTGTTTCTGACACTGGCGGCGGCGGTGGCGTACAGGCGGGGGATCGGGGCGCTGATCGGCGGCATGTGCGAGACCGATTATTCCGGCTATCCCGACTGCCGCAATGACACAATCCAGGCGCTGCAAAAGGCCGTTAGTCTGGGCATGGACCGGCATTTTGAGTTTCTGACCCCGTTAATGTGGCTGGATAAGGCCGCAACCTGGGCGCTGGGTGAAGAACTGGGGGGCCCCCGCTTCACGGAATTAGTGGGCGAACATAGCCATAGCTGCTATATGGGCGCGCGTGAACAGCGCTTTGACTGGGGCTATGGCTGTGGCGAATGCCCGGCCTGCCAGTTACGGGCGAAGGGCCACGCCGCCTGGCAGGACGCCTGAGCCATAATTCTTACAAAAGTAAGTCCATGACCTATTCGGTAAAGGAAATTTTTTACACCCTGCAGGGCGAAGGCGTGAATGTCGGCCGTCCGGCGGTATTTTGCCGCTTTGCGGGATGTAATTTATGGAGCGGGCGCGAGCAGGACCGGGCCACCGCCCAATGCCGCTTCTGCGATACGGACTTTGTGGGAACCGATGGACCCGGCGGTGGAAAGTTTGACACAGCGGAAGCGCTGGCGCAGGCAGTGCGCAGCAAGTGGCCCGCCGACAATGATGGCAAAGCTTTTGTCGTATGCACCGGCGGTGAACCATTACTGCAAATAGACGCAGTGCTGATCGACGCCCTGCATGCGGCGGGATTTGAAATCGCCATTGAAACCAATGGCACCCTGGAGCCGCCTCCGGGTATTGACTGGATCTGTGTCAGTCCGAAATCTACGGCCATCCTGCATGTCCGCAAGGGTGATGAGCTGAAACTTGTGTATCCACAGCACGATGCACCGCCGGAAAACTTTGAACAACTGGATTTCAATTATTTTGAATTACAGCCCATGGACGGCCCAGATCGCGTCCGCAATACCGAACTGGCGACAGCCTATTGCCTGGCGCATCCAAAATGGCGGCTTAGTCTGCAAACCCACAAGTTCATCGGAATTCCATAATGTTTGAGATCAGCAAACAATTTTATTTTGATGCGGCGCATTTCATGCCGCATATGGCGCAGGGTCATGCCTACCGGCAGATGCACGGCCATTCGTTTCATGTGCAAATCGCCATTCAGGGGAAACCCGATCCGGAAACCGGATGGGTGATGGATTTTGAGGCGCTGGATACGATCATCGCCGAGGTGCGCAGCGAACTGGATCATCGCGTGTTAAATGAAATTGAAGGCCTGTCCACCCCAACGCTGGAAAATATTTGCGCCTGGCTGTGGCGGCGGCTTTCCAACCAGGTTCCCGGCCTGTCGCGCATCAATATTGCGCGGCCATCGGTTGGGCAAAGCTGCACGCTGAATGGACCACCAGTTTAAGCCGCACGAATTTTTTCCAGGAAGATATTCACTTCTCCCCGCAGGGTTTCGCCCTGGCGCGCCAATTCACTGGCCGATGACGCCACCTGGTTCGCCGCAACGCCGGTTTCGCTGATGGACCCGGTAATGCCCGAGATGCTGGAGGAGACGTCCGCCGTGCCTTTGGCGGCTTCCTGAACATTACGGGCGATTTCCTGGGTGGCCGAACCCTGTTCCTGCACCGCCGATGCGACCGTGGTGTTGATTTCGCTAATACGCCCGATCGTATGTGTAATGGTTTGAATGGCCTCAACCGAGGCATTCGTCGCGGATTGCATTTCGGCAATCTTGGTGCTGATGTCTTCGGTGGCCTTGGCGGTTTGTGTCGCCAGATTTTTTACTTCCGAGGCCACCACGGCGAAACCCTTTCCGGCCTCACCGGCACGGGCCGCCTCAATCGTGGCGTTGAGCGCCAGCAGATTGGTCTGGCTGGCGATGTCATTGATCAGGCTGACCACATCACCGATACGCTGGGCGGCCTCCGCCAGGCCTTTGATCTGCTCATTGGTCTGCTGCGCATGGGTGCTGGCCTCATTACTGATGCGCGCGGATTCGGAAACCTGACGAGAGATTTCGTTGATCGAGGAAGATAATTCCTCGCCTGCCGACGCCACCGTCTGCACATTGGTTGACGCCTCATCAGAGGCCATAGCAACTGCACTTGCCTGACGCTGCCCTTCTTCGGCAGATGACGACATGGATTTCGCCGTTGTCTGCAGCCCGGCCGAGGCAGAGGCAAGTGCCGCCAGCGCGCCTTCAACCGATTCATCGAACGCGGAAATATAGGTTTCAATCTGTTTTGTGCGGGTGAGGATTTTTTCCTGTCCTGCTTCCTGTTCGGCCTGCATGCGCCCGGCCTCAATGGCGGCAGTCTTGAACACCTGCAACGCCTGGCCCATTTGGCCAATCTCATCTTTACGGTCAAGTCCCGGAATGGTGATGCTCTTGTCTCCGTCAGCAAGTGTCCGCATTGCCGACGTCATGCCCGTGACCAGCCCCCTAATACCTCTGGCGATGTACCAGGAAAGCACCAGGCCGAGCACTATCCCAATACCGGCGATAGCCATATTCCGGATCTTTGTGATTTTGACCCATGCTGTGGTTTCAGCCTGAAGTCTGTTTTTCTCCGCATGGGTGGAAGCCTTGACCGCTTCGGCCTTATGGACAATAGCGTAACTGTTTGTGTCAAGCTCTGCGGAGCTAATCGCGTTGAGTTGCGTAACCGTCTTCTCCACTTCCTCAAGCACCGCCTTATATTTTGGCAGATCCGATTCAATCGCCGAGAACACATCCTTATGCCCGGCGCTAAGTGCTATTTTGAGATTTCCAATCACGGTTTCGACTTCTTCAAACCCGGCCTTTGCACGCTTGATTCCTGCCGGGTCGTTGCTATCAAGGAACCTGGAAATATCAAGCCGTACGCTCTGAAAATCTTTCTGTACAGCGCCGACCATGTTCGCGCTCTGATAGTCACCAAGTTTGACCAGCTGATCGTTTAACCCGGTCAGCGTTTCAAGAATATCTGGCCCGATCCGGTCCAGCTTATATTTTACCAATTCGTTGCGTTGGCGGGTCAGTTCAACGATTTTATCAAACCCAGTCTTGTAGGCTTCGATATGCGCATCAATCTCATTGATCAGCTTGGCGCGCTCAGGATTCCGGATTTGCTTCTTCGCCGTCCCAATGTTTTCACGCGCCATTATGTAAGCTTGTTTAGCCAGCCCAACATCAATGTCTTCGCGGGTGGCCATGTACCGGTTTACGCCAAGCTGCAGCTTACCCGCATCGCTATCTATTTCGGTGACCAGCAACGCATCGCCTGCTAAACTCCCATTCTTTTCAAACTTTTCATCCAGGTACCTAATTTCAAAGACTGACCTGACACTTAGCACGGCGACCAGCAGCAGGATCATGCCAAAACCGGTATAGAGGCGGGCGCCAATAGAAAAATTTGAAAAAATTCGTGACATTCGCGGAAACTCCTTAAGCAACACTGCCGGCGTCGTTTTATTGGACGGCAAACTTGGACCGGGAAAAATTAGACTGTGTGCCGGGACATAAAAGCAAAACCTCTAACCGCATGGGTCAGAAACATGACAGTTTTGTTACAAATGCACGCAAATGCTGATTACACGCGCACAAGCGCAATCTGCATTAAGTTCGAGCCATGAGGCTCGAACTTAATACGGAAAATTGCTCTAGATTTTAATGTGTTATACCAACGGCCCTATGGCCTGACCTGTCATTCTGAGCGACCCGCTGCGCCAGCGCTTGCGCGGCGGGTCGCTCAGAATGACACAACGAAGAGTTTTTCAGCAGCCTGCTAGCGTACGCACGCCGCTACACATGTTAGAATTCGATACATTTCCAAAAATAAAGTCAGAAATTTAGCGCGCAGATGGTACGCCCTAGGGGAGTCGAACCCCTCTTTCCAGGTTGAAAACCTAGCGTCCTAACCGATAGACGAAGGGCGCCCGGGAGGCTGATATGAAATCAGCGGGCGACCAGGGGTTTATAGTGGGCAGACAATGAATTGGCAAGTGTTTCAAGAAGCTATCAGCGCGGCATCTTCCACATGCAGTTGCACCCGGCGAACGCCACGCCAAAGATCTGCCCGCAGTCTGCCCACCACATGCAGCGGGCCGCTACGCATGCCCGCCAGCAGCGCCTGCCCCAGCGGCGTTTCGGCGCATCCAAAGGCAATCCCTGGCAGTTTCTGGCCACCACCTGTCGTCAGAACACAGCGCACATGCTTGCTGGCGACAACAGATGAATTAACCACGCTGGCATTGGCGATAACAAAGCGCGGCTCAGGATTTCCCGCGCCATAAGGCCCGGCAAGCGCCAGCGCGTCAATGAGTTCGACCGTCGCCGCCCCCGCAGTCAGTGTGGCGTCAATGGTCAGATCACCTGCATCGCTTGCTGCATCCACCTGCGGCGCCAGACGCTGTGTCAGGAATGTTCGCAGGGCGTCGATCTTTACCGCCTCAATGGTCAGTCCCGCCGCCATTTTATGCCCGCCGCCATTGATCAGCAGTCCGGCCTGACCTGCCGCAATGACCGCACTACCCAGATCAACACCGGTTATAGAGCGGCCAGAGCCTTTACCGATGCCGTGTTCGTCAATCCCGATCACTATGGCGGGCAGATTAAAGCGATCCTTCAGCCGGCTGGCGATGATACCGATCACGCCGGGATGCCAGCCTGGGGCCGCCACCAGTATAAGTGGTTCATTCGTGTTGCGGCGTTCTGCATATTCCAACGCTGCTTCCAGCACCAGCGCTTCAATGGCCTGACGTTCACGGTTCAGCTGATTTAACTCGGTCGCGATTATGCCCACCTCGTCCGCATCATCGCTGGATAACAGACGCGCGCCCAGATCGGATTTTCCGACCCGGCCGCCCGCATTGATGCGCGGGCCAAAAACAAAGCCGGCATGATAGGCGGTGGGATCTGAATCCACCCCCGCAACCCCGGCCAGCGCGCGCAGGCCCGCATTATGGCGGCGCGCCATTACCTTCAGGCCCTGACGCACCAGTGTCCGGTTTACGCCCGTCAGCGGCGCCACATCGCAAATCGTACCCAGCGCGACCAGATCCAGCCATTGCAGCAAATTGGGTTCGCGTACACCCTGACTGGCATACCAGCCTGCATTGCGCAGGCTGCGATTCAATGCCACCAGCAGCAGAAACGCCACCCCCACCGCCGCCAATTGTCCGTGTCCAGACATATCATCCAACCGGTTGGGATTGATGATCGCAAACGCATCGGGAAGACGCGCCCCGGCCTGATGATGATCCACGACGATAATATCAAGTCCGGCGTCTGTGCCCGCGCGCAACGCGTCATAGGCCAGCGTGCCGCAGTCAACGGTAATCAGCACACGGACACCCTGCCCGGACAGCATCGTTAAAGCCGCGGCATTGGGCCCGTAGCCTTCGCTTATGCGATCTGGAATATAGAGGGTTAGCGGTACGCCGACAGCCGCCAGAAAACGCTTTATCATTGCCGCCGAAGTGGCGCCATCCACATCATAATCGCCAAACACGGCGATCTTTTCATTCGCCATGACAGCCCTGGCCAGCCGTTGCGCCGCACGCTCCATATCCACAAGACAGGACGGATCGGGCAGATCATGTTCCAGGCTGGGATTGAGAAAACGCTCCGCCGCATCAATGGTTACGCCACGCCCGGCTATCACGCGGCCCAGAATTTCCGGAATATCGTTACGCTGGGCAATAGCGAGCGCGGCGCGTTCGTCGCAGGGACGCAAGCGCCAGCACCGGCCATTCAGTGACCGCCCCACCCCTAAGAAAGGCGGCGGCTGGCTATTCATTTATCCGAATTTGCTTTCATTCGTGTGGCGCGCGCGAATCCAGCGCACCGTGCCGCTGGCAGAACGCATCACAACGGTGTGGGTGGTGACAGCCCCGTCCTTTTCACGATGAATGCCATGCAACATGGAGCCATCTGTCACGCCGGTCGCCGAAAAAATTACATCGCCTGCCGCCAGCTCTTCCAGCACATATTTATGATCCAGTTCCTTCACACCCATTTTGCGGGCGCGTTCACGCTGCTCATCATTGGTGAACAAAAGACGCCCCTGCATCTGACCACCAATACAACGCAAGGCTGCGGCTGCAAGAACACCTTCAGGCGCACCGCCAGAACCCATATAGATGTCAATTCCGGTATGAGCCTGAGTAGTTGCGATTACCCCCGCGACATCGCCGTCGGGAATAAGCTGAATGCGCGCGCCAACGCTGCGAATGCTTTTTATGATTTCGGCGTGGCGCGGACGATCCAGCACACAGGCGGTGATTTCCTGTACCGGCACGCCTTTGGCCGCCGCGAGCGAACGAATATTTTCGGCCGGCGTCCTGTCCAGATCAACCACACCCATGGCGTAGCCCGTGCCAATCGCCAATTTGTCCATATACACATCTGGCGCGTTCAGCAGATTGCCTTTTTCGGCAAACGCCACAACCGCGAGCGCATTGGGCATCGCCTTGGCGGTGATCGTCGTGCCTTCCAGCGGATCAAGCGCGATATCCAGTTCCGGCCCGTTTCCTGTGCCAACTTTTTCGCCAATATATAACATTGGCGCTTCGTCGCGTTCGCCCTCGCCGATGACGATGGTGCCGCGTATATCCAGTTTATTCAGGGCGGTGCGCATGGCGTCAACCGCAGCCTGATCGGCGGCTTTTTCATCACCGCAACCAGTCAGCCGTGAGGCGGCAATGGCCGCCGCTTCTGTTACCCGCGCAATTTCCATGCTGAACACCCGGTCCAGGATCGGTCTAGTTACTGCCATGATCATTCTCCAAAGCCGGTTGGCGTTAGGGGTTAAAGTTTCTCGATGCGAATGCGAACAGGATTCTCGATCACCTGCCTGAGTTCCGAAAGTTGCGCCAGCACCCTGTCCATCCGCGCTTCTTCGGTTTCGTGCGTAATCAGAACGACAGGAACACCATATCCCGGCGAGCGGCCGCGCTGAATGATGCTGTCAATCGATACGCCATGTTCCGCCATGATGGCTGTAATGCCAGCCATGACGCCAGGTTCGTCCAACACCGTGAGGCGCACATAATAGGCGCCCTGATGCAGCGCCATGGGGCTGACCCGGGCATGCTCAAGCTGGCTGGACGGGGCGGCAAAGGGCGGCAAAATCCTGTTGCGGGCGATATCAATAATATCCGCAATCACCGCAGAGGCCGTGGGCCCCGCGCCCGCGCCGGGACCTTCAAAAACACTCTGCCCGGCATAATTTCCAACCGCCACCACTGCGTTTGTCACGCCCCCCACTTCGGCGATGGGCGATCCGGTCGGCGCCATGCAGGGGTGGACCCGCTGTTCGATGCCATGCGCCGTACGCCTGGCCAGACCCAGCAGTTTGATGCGATAACCAAATTCCTTCGCAAACTGAATGTCGAGCGCACCCACCTGGCGTATTCCTTCCATGAACACACCCGAAAAATCCACATGCGCGCCATAAGCCAGGCTTGCTAGAATGGCCAGTTTGTGCGCTGTGTCAACGCCATCCACATCAAAGCTTGGATCGGCCTCTGCGTAACCAAGGTCCTGGGCCTCCGACAGAACGGTGTTAAAGTCCGCGCCAGTGTCTTCCATCTTGGTCAGGATATAATTGCAGGTACCATTGAGGATGCCATAAACGCGCTCAAACCGGTTCGCAGCCAAACCTTCCCGCATGGCCTTGATCACCGGAATACCCCCGCCAACCGCCGCCTCAAAACACAATGCGCGATCTGCTTTTTCGGCGCGCGCCGCCAGCGCACTGCCATGCAATGCCAGCAACGCCTTGTTGGCCGTGACCACATGCTTGCCTGCATCCAGCGCCATTTCGACGATTTGGCGCGCAACCCCCTCGGCGCCGCCAATCAGTTCGACAACGACATCGACATTGGCGTCTTTAGCCAGATCTATCGCATCATCATGCCAGGTCATGGATGGTGAAATCGTCACGCTTCTGATTTTTTTACGATCCCGCGCCGAAACGGCGGTCACCTTCAGCGCGCGACCGCAGCGTTGACGCAATAATTCCTGCTGTTCTTCAAGCAGGCAAAGCACGCCGGCCCCTACCGTGCCAAGCCCCGCTATACCCAGCCGTAATGGTTCACTCACCTGCCGCCATCCTTATCAAAAAGCGGCCGCTTTGCGCTGGTCTGCCGCCTGAGACATGAAAGATTCCGCATCCATCATGAAGCGCCGCACGTTACGCGCCGCCTGCCGGATACGTTGTTCATTCTCAACCAGACCGATTCGCACATGGCCATCGCCATATTCACCAAATCCCAGGCCCGGAGCGACTGCGATATCGGCGTGCTGTAACAGCAGTTTCGAGAATTCCAGCGAACCAAGTGACTTGAAAGGGTCGGGAATCGGCGCCCAGGCAAACATGCTGGCCGGCGGAACAGGAATGTCCCAACCCGCGCGCCCCCAACTTTCGATCAACACGTCACGGCGCGATTTGTAGGTGTTGCGAATTTCCTCAACACAGTCCTGCGGGCCGTTCAACGCCGCCGTTGCGGCAACCTGAATTGGCGTAAAGGCGCCATAATCCAGATAGGATTTTATCCGCGTCAGCGCCCCGATCAGGTGCCGGTTACCAGCAGCAAACCCGATGCGCCAACCCGGCATTGCATAGGTCTTGCTCAAGGATGTGAATTCCACCGCAACTTCCTTGGCGCCGGGAATTTGCAGAATAGAGGGGGGCGGATTGCCATCAAAATAAATCTCGGCATAGGCAATATCGGACAGCACGATAATTTCGTGCTTGCGCGCAAAAGCGATGATTTCTTCATAAAACGCCAAATCCGTAACCTGCGCTGTGGGATTTGAAGGAAAATTAACAATCAGCGCCTTGGGCGGTGGCACCGAATGGCGCACCGCGCGGGACAGGCTATCCATAAATTCACGCTGCGAGTCTACGGCGGGAATATGCCGGATCGCAGCGCCCGCGATAATGAAGCCGTAGGGATGAATCGGATAAGATGGGTTCGGCACCAATATCTGATCGCCAGGCGAAGTGATCGCCATCGCCAGATTGGCCAGCCCTTCCTTGGAACCAAGTGTGGCGATAATTTCCGTTTCCGGGTCCAGTTCGACGCCAAACCGGCGGGCGTAATATCCGGCCTGCGCCCGGCGCAGCCCCGGAATCCCGCGCGATGTAGAATAGCGGTTGGTTCGGGGTTTCTGCACATTCTCAATCAGCTTATCGACAATGTGCTTTGGCGTCGGCATGTCAGGATTACCCATGCCAAGATCAATAATGTCTTTACCGGCGGCGCGCGCCTGTGCCTTAAGCCGGTTGACCGACTCGAACACATAGGGCGGAAGGCGCTTGATGCGGTGAAATTCGAAATCCATGGCGTTCTGTTTATCTCTTTATTCCCTGATTTATTCTTTCTTATAGGCCTATTCCAGGAACAGGTCCACCCGGCGGGAGGCAGCTTCTGCATCCCCATAGCCCGATATGGCGCCAGCCTGGCTGTCCCCCACGGCTTCTATGACGATGCGCGCGGCATCTACTCCCTGGCGGACCAGCTCATCCGCGACGGCCGTTGCGCGGGCCTGGGAAACCTCCCAATTTGCAAACATCCGCTGACTTTCCGACTGGCTGGCCGCGCTGCTGGAGGCATGCCCCACAACGCGGATGACGCCAAAGCCATTTCTGGCGGCGCGCACCACCTGCGCAACTGTCTGCCTGTCCGCACTGGACAATTGCGATGATCCTGATGCGAAGGGAATACTGGCAAAGGCCTTGCCGCCGCGTCCCGCCAGAACGGGGGCAACTGGCAATGCCGAAGGAGTTCCTGGCGCCGGCTTGCGCAGCGTCTCCTGATAACGCTGCGCCACACCCGCCGGAAGTGAAGCGGCCAGATCCGCCGGCAAAGGCTGCGCCGTTGAGGGTTGAAAGCTGTTTGAACTATAGGCCGGGGCCACGCGAACGGGTGCAGCAGCGACGGCCGTCCGGGGCGCTTGAAGGGGGGCGGGTTGTGGGGCTAACGGCACATTCGCAACTGGTGCGGGTGCGGATGCGGGTGCCGTTGCGGCGCGCTGAACCGGAGCGGGAGCAGGTGCGGCGCGCTGAACCGGAGCAGGGGGCGCCGCCGGGGCTGGCGTTTCGGCACTTTGTGCAGCTTCTTCATTGCGTGGTGGCGCGGCGGGTTGTGGGCGCGGCGATGCCACAGCCGCCACCCGCCCCCCCCTTAATTCTTCATCGGTATATTTCGTCTGTTGGCGATCCGCCACCAGGCCGTCGGCAAGTTCTTCCCGCTTGCTGGCAGCCTCGGGGGACTTTTCTGCGGCCTTGGTAGCCTGATCTCCATCTGGAACATCGGCCAGGTCAGGATATTCTCCATCCGACTCTTTTGCTGTTTCTGTTTCTGTTTCTGTTTCTGTTTCTGTTTCTGTTTCTGTTTCTGCTTCGCCACTGCGGCCTGTTTCATCTGGCACAACGCCGTCTGCATCCGCCTCAAGCGGCGGCGGCAGGGGCAAAGGACTATCATCCGAAGCAAAAGGATTTACAGATGAGCATCCAGATGCGAGCAACAGCACAGCAGCCAACACTAGCGGCGCGCGCACTTTCTGGCAGGCCGCAAAGCGCCCATAAATTCTAAGCATTAAGCCCTCCAACCCCCTCATCCTTCTACCTGGCGCGCTTCTATCTGGCGCAGATTCGCAAATAGTTCACACAGAATCATACCCCAACATTACGGCTAAAGTGGCATTGTCGCTGCAATAATGACTATATTAAGGCTTCATACAGCATAAGCCAGTTAGTGGCATAATTTTATGGCAAAATGAGGATATCAGTCTAATGGAGCAGGAAAAACCCGGATTTACAATTCCCGATCCAGCACTGTTCGTACGCAATATGCTGAAAGTGGCGGAGCGTAGCCAGCGGTTACTTCTGGGCTTTGCACAGCAGCAAATGAAACGCCAGGCTGCGCCCCCGGCTTTAGGCGATCCAAATCGCGCCAGGGTCATTGCACCCGCCTTTATGGACCTGATCAAGCAGCTGACGGGTAACAGCGCTTATCTCATCGAGGCCCAAAACAGATTATGGCCGGCATATATGCAATTATGGCAAAGTGCGGCGCGCCGGATGTTGGGCGAGAATATGCCGCCCGTCGTCACGCCTGAACGCAACGACAAGCGCTTCAAGGCCCGTGAATGGAGCGAGAGTTTTATTTTTGATCTGATCAAGCAATCCTATTTGCTGACGAGCAACTGGCTTATGGAGACTGTTACAGGCGTGGATGGCCTGGACCCCACCAACGCGCGCAAGGTAAACTTCTATACCAGGCAATTTGTGGACGCGATTTCACCCTCCAATTTTGTGCTGACCAATCCGGAAATTTTGCGGGCGACATTGACGTCAAATGGCGAGAATTTACTGCACGGCCTGGAGAATCTACTGAAAGATCTGGAGCGCGGCGGCGGCAAGCTGGCGATCCGCATGACGGATATGGAAGCCTTCGAAGTTGGCCGGAACATTGCCATCACGCCCGGTAAGGTCATTTTCCGGAACCCGCTGATCGAACTTATTCAGTACACCCCCACAACCAAAACCGTGTATCAGCGCCCGCTGCTGATCTTTCCACCCTGGATCAACAAATTTTATATTCTGGATCTGACGGCGGAAAAATCTTTTATCAAATGGGCGGTTGCACAGGGCTATACCGTGTTTGTTGTATCATGGGCCAATCCAGATGACGAACTGGCCAACAAGACCTTTGAGTCCTATCTGCTGGAAGGCGTCTATCCCGCACTTGACGCTGTGGAACTGGCAACCGGCGAGAAGGAAGTGAACGCCATCGGCTATTGCATCGGCGGCACCCTGCTGACCGCTGCTCTGGCGCATATGGCCGCCAAAGGCGACAAACGCATCAAGGCCGCAACGTTTTTTGCTGCGCAGGCGGATTTTTCCGAAGCGGGCGAATTGAAAGTGTTTATCGATACAGAGCAGATTGACGCTCTGGGCGAAAAAATGGATCGTGCCGGCGGCCTGCTGGAATCCAACGAAATGTCCAACACCTTTAACATGTTGCGATCGAATGATCTGATCTGGTCATTCGTTGTGAACAATTATCTGCTGGGCAAGGAACCAGCCCCGTTTGATCTGCTCTACTGGAATTCAGATCAAACCAATATGCCAAAGGAAATGCATCTGTTCTATCTGCGTGAATGCTATCTCAACAACACCCTGTCCAGGGGCGAGATGGTGCTGGGTGGTGAGAAGCTGGACCTGGGTAAAATTAAAATTCCAGTCTATCTGCAATCTTCCATTGACGATCATATTGCGCCCTATCGATCCGTTTACAAAAGCACCAAACTACTGGGCGGAGAAGTGAACTTTATTATCGCCGGATCAGGGCATATCGCTGGGGTTATCAACCCGCCTTCCGCCAACAAATATCAATATTGGAGTAATAAGGAATTACCGGACGATGTAGAGGAATGGCGCAAAGGCGCAACGGAGCATCCCGGTTCCTGGTGGCCCGGCTGGCATATCTGGCATTCCGCCAAAAGCGGCAAGAAGGTCCCCGCCCGTGTCCCCGGCAGCGGAAAACTGAAGGTCCTGCAGGATGCACCCGGAAGCTATGTGCTGGTCAAGGGACGGTAACTGGCCGGCAGCGGCAAACATTCCGCAAACATTCCAATGGCTGGTTTCCCATTGGCGTCCCATTGGCGTCCCCTAGGGGACTCGAACCCCTGTTTTCGCCGTGAGAGGGCGACGTCCTGGGCCACTAGACGAAGGGGACTTTTGCGCGGTAGCGGACGGCTCGAACCTTACCCCGCGCCTCCCCTTTGATCAAGATGGTTGGCCGTTATTCATCACGAGGATGACGCCCTGCCCGTCAGGGAAAGCCTGGAACGCCTTCTTCGCGCTGTACGCCGAGCGAATTCAGCGCCATGGCCAGCATATTGTACTGACCGACGGTAAACACCACATCCATGATCTGTTGCGTGCTGAGATGTTTGGTCAGGATGGCCCAGGTCGCATCCTCAATAATCGCATCATCAAGCAATTCGTCTGTGGCCTGCAATAAGGCGGCTTCCAGTTCATTCCATCCAGTCGCTTTGGGGCCTTCCTTGATGCGTAAATGATCCGCATGCACCAGGCCAGCCGGCGCGCTCATAAGGACATGCTGCCCCCATTCATATTCCGATTGGGTCAGCCAGCCAACCCGCATGATCAGCATTTCACGATGACGTGGCTCAAGCGACGACGTGCCCATAATATGCCCGGCAAAACCGTTCCATGAATTCAGCAGGTTCATATTCCGCATCAACGTCTTCAACACATTGAAAACAATGCCATAGCGCTGCTTCATCGGTGCGACAAGCTTAAGTTGTTCTTCCGTCAGATCGCTTTCCGGCAATGGCGTTACGCGTGGTTTGGATAGTCGCATGATCTTTTCTCCCTGCATTTTCATTGCCCTCAGCATGCCATGAAAATTGCCACACACGCACAAAAATTTTCCACCCCTTGCCGAACGATGGGCGCGAGGTTATACCAGCGGCCTGATGAACAGACTCGTTGTCATTCTGAGCGGAGCGAAGAATCCCCACGATACGGAGCGAGATTCTTCGCTTCGCTCAGAATGACAGGTCAGGGCATAGGGCCGCTGGCATTACACAGATATATATCCCAATCACGCTGGATCAGACATGCCCTCTAAAAACAACCCGCTACGCCTGAATATGTTGCAATTGAAAACATTGACCCTGTTGCAGGAGCTGGCCCGCCACCCCGAAGCGGGCGCCCGGCAGGATGATGGCGGATTCCGGGTCAACCGCTTGCCCCAGGCGCACGGAGATCATTTTCACATCGGTCAGATCACCGTGCGCGGCGCGGACGCCACCGGACTGACCAATGAAATGGTCTGGAAGGCGCTGGAACGCAAGGCTCTTGTGCGATCAGAATTCCCGGACGCCATTACCATCACACCAGCTGGCATCAGCTATGATACGGGACTGGGCCCCAAGATGCTGCATGGGCCGGCGCATTAAAATGAGTTGAGAAAATGAGTTGAGCGCCGCGCTGATCACTCAGATCAGATGTTCGTTGACCCGGTTGCGCCCGTCATTTTTTGCGCGATAAAGCGCTTCATCCGCACGTTTCAGGACACTTTGCGGCGTATCCATTGTTCCAAGCATTGTGGTCACCCCGATGCTGGTCGTGATGGAAACTGGGCCATCGCCGCCTATGTCGAATGGAAATGTTTCCGTATAGTTGCGAATGCGTTCTGCAACCAACGTCGCAATTGCCATGTCGGTTTCCGGCATGATGACGACAAATTCCTCGCCTCCAAACCGGCAGGCAAGGTCGATACCGCGTATGTTTCGAGAAATTCCGTTTGCGAACTGCTTTAATATCAGATCACCGGCTTCATGGCCGTGCGCATCATTGACGTTTTTGAAGAAATCAATATCAATCATCAGCAACGACAAAGGCCGGTCTTCCCTTATGGCGCGTTCAGTCAGAATTTGAAGATGTGTTTCCATATAGCGCCGGTTATGCAGGCCCGTAAGCGGGTCGGTCACCGCCATTTGCAGGCTGAGATGGAGATTGTGCCGCAACCGTTCTTCGTATTTATGCCAGCGTAACTGGGTACGAACCCGCGCAAACAATTCGTTGCTTTCGATGGGGCGCACCAGATAGTCATTGACGCCCATGTCCAGGCCGCGCGCCAGCCTGCTATCTTCCGGATCTTCGACAATGATCAGCAGGGGAACGGTGCGCGTTTCCTCGGCTGTACGAAATTGCGAACACAGCCGCAGGCCATCAAAATTCCGCATCGACAGGCTCACGATCATCAAATCAAATCCGCCCGCAGCCTTTGACAGCCGCAGGGCTTCCGCTGCATCCTCTACTACCTGCGCATCGTGTCCGGCCTCTTTTAAGGCGCCGCAGACACGCGCGCTTGAGCGCGCCTGATCATCGACAATCAGTATCCGGCCTATAAAGTTTTCCGCATCTTCCCATCCCGGCACATTTTCCAGGCCAAGACTATTACCCGTGATGTCGCGCGCACGTAATTCATCTGTCATCATTTTCAAACGGATCAGGCTGCGAACCCGGGGGAACAGCGGGTTATTTTTAATCGGCTTGCTGATGAAGTCATCGGCGCCCGATGTCAGCCCCTGCACCCTATCCGAAGGTTGATCAAGCGCTGTGATCATGATTACCGGTATGTGCCGCAGGCGCGCATTTTCCTTCAGCTTTCGGCACGCCGTAAAGCCGTCCATTACTGGCATCATGACATCCAGTAATATTATATCCGGCATTTCGGCTTCTGCGACTTCCAGCGCATGCTGACCGTTCACCGCCGTGAGAACTTCGTAATATTCCGCGCTCAGCTTTGCTTCAAGCAGCTTCACATTCGCTGGAACATCATCAACTACCAATACCCGGGCAGTCATTCATGTGCACCTGTTCAATCCAAAAAACGACGTATCGTCGTCAAGAAGTCCGTCACCGAGATGGGCTTCGCAATATAGGCGGCACACCCCCCATCCTTAATTCTTGCCTCGTCCCCCTTCATCGCGAAGGCGGTGATTGCGACAACAGGAATATGGCGAATATCGTCATCCTCCTTAATCCATTTGGTAACCTCAAGACCGGACACCCCCGGCAATTGGATATCCATCAAGATCAGATCAGGCCTGTGCTTCTGCGCAAGCTCCAACGCCTCCATCCCCTCTGTCGTCTGGATCGTAGTAAAGCCATTCGCAACAAGCAGATCATGAAAAAGCTTCATGTTCAACTTGTTGTCTTCGCATATTAATACTGTCTTGGGCATCCGCTTTAGTAATCCATATTCGCTAGGAGGGCGGTTGGAACCGAAACTATCACCCCAAAATTAGACAAGACTTAACAAATCAAAATACCTACATACCCCGCCCGTGACATAGAACATACTCGACGAGCATACTCGACGGGAAGTAACACAACCGTTAATTTTACCGCATGGGAAATTGTCTGGCGCTTTGAACTATTGCAGATTATGTGTAAGTTTCTAGTTAATTTTAATAACAGAAAGCAAAATGAACCAGGATCAGGCGGAAGCGATAGCTTTGGATGCTTTGGGCTTTATTATTCAGGACGAGGCCTTGCGTGGACGTTTCCTGGATCTAACCGGCGCCGGCCCCGCTGATTTACGGGATAGGCTTTCTGATTCCACTTTCCTTGCCGCCATAATTGAGTTTTTGCTTGGGGATGAGCCTTGCCTGCTGGAGTTTTGCAAGGCAGCTGAAATTGATCCGCAATTACCGGCCAGGGCCCACATTGTGCTGGCGGGTCATCCCGCAGAACAGTGGGGCTGATTATATGGAGCCGCAGGTCCGGGACCAATTGGAAAATCTCAAGCTTGACCGAAGCCGCCCCTTGATCGTTACAGATACGGATGAAGTTATCGCCTATTTCATCGCGGGACTTGAACGTTTTCTGGAGCGCAACGGATATTGGCTGGACCTAAAGAGTTTTGCGATTACTGGCAACATTCGCAAACGCGGTTGCGGCGAAATCAGCAGTCAGGAACAAGTGAAATCACTGCTTGCTGAATTTTTTATGCATGACACCGAGGCGCTAGACCCGGTAGAAGGCGCTGCGGAGGCGCTGCGAACACTCAACAAGCGGGCGCAAATCATCGTATTGAGCAATGTGCCAGCCACCGCGCATGCCGCACGCCAACGCTGGTTGCGCCGGCACGACATGGATTATCCGCTGGTCGCCAATGCAGGTTCAAAAGGCCTGCCATTGCGATTTCTCGCCGAACAAATCAATGCACCGGTATTTTTCCTGGATGATTTGCCACCCCATCTGGATGCCGTGGCGGAGCAAACCAGCCGTGTAAGCCTGTTGCATTTCATCGCCGACAAGCGTCTGGCGGCCCTGGCCGGGCCCTCGCAAAGCTGTCATCTGTATACCAGCGAGTGGTCTGATGCGCAGGCATTTATTGAAAGAAAACTTGATTCTCAGGGATTTTAACAGTCCGGGGCCTTATAGGCGTCAATCCGTTGCAGCGTGGCCAGCAACGCAAACGCCCCATAATCAAGGGTCATATCCGCACTAACACCATTGTCGTACAACTTAAAAGCCATCTCGAATTCGGGCATGCCCTCGTTTTGCTCTAATGAATAATAAGATACTTGCACAGGCCACCAGGTTAGGCCAGAAATGGCCTTTTGCACCGATTTATCCGGCTCCTTCTGTTTGGCGGACATTTCCTCATGTGACGCCGCCTTGCTTGATGTTCCGGCGCCTATGGCGGACACAACCTGATAATAGTCTGATTCAGAAGTGCCATCGAACACCTGACGCACAACATTACGCTCACCCCGGCGCGCGGCATCCAGCAAAAACTGCATGTAACCACTGGGGAATAAGACGCCCGGTGGGAGCGTCACTTCTTTTTCTTCGGGTTTTCGCAACTTCGCTGTCCCCGGCGCCAAGGCGGAACTAAAATCGGCGACGCCATCATATTCAGCTACAAGTTTGCCATCCAGGCGCTGGCGCATGACGAACCGGAAATGCTGTCCGTCATAAGATTCCCACGAAGACGCCGAAATATCGCTTAGGGACTGCTCTCCCGCCTCGTCCACCATATCCGTTACGATGCGCTGTTCCGAGACGATCCCATCGCAGGTCGTCTCCCAATCCGTCACCATGCGTCCATCCACATTGGAAACCTGGCCACGGTTATGCCCCGTTGCAAGGGAGATCTTATAAATTGCGCGGTGCGGCAGCATTGCAGGATGCGCTGTAAGGGCGTTTCCAGGCAGGCCATTGGAGGGCGCCAACAACGCCACCAAGATCCCGATAGCCATGGGCCTAGTCCAAAACTGATGCATATATTGTCTTCCCATTGCCCTGCTTCGCCCAGATCGGACGAAATCCCAGATTATAGAGATTCGCCTGCAACGACAGGGACGATTCAAGAAAAGGCACAAAAAAAACTGCGTTCAAAGCATTTTTCAACACAGGATGGAAATAATTTCCCAGCCAGGGAAATTTTTGCCCGGCAGCACCTCCAGCCATCGCCCAAAAACGCCCCAAACCCCTGGTCTTTTCCGGCATGGTCCAGGTCTTTTTTTTGGCATGGCCCCTGCATCATGGCTCAGGGCAATTCGGGGGACGGTGCACTTTGTAACGGAAAGAAAAAATGAGCCAAACTTTAGTTGACTACGGACATCACCTTACGCATCCGGGCATAACGGCCGACGCTTCGCGCCGGTTGAGGCTATTGTGTGAAAGCCAAAGTTACGGGCGGGAGCCCGAAGGCAGCGCATTTATCTCACAGGTCCTCGATCTCGCCGCCCAGGCGGAACAGCGCATCGCCGAACAGCAGGCCCGCATCCAGCATCTCGAATCGCTGACTTCGACAGACGAACTTACCGGGTTGCTGAACCGGCGCGGCTTTATGGATGGCATGCAGCGCGCGCTTCAATCGGCACGCCGTTACGATGAAGAAGGCGTCCTGTCATTTATTGATCTGGATGGCTTCAAGCCGATCAACGACACCTATGGGCACGCGGCCGGAGATATGGTTTTGCGCCGGGTGGCTGAATTACTGCTTAGCAATGTCCGTAAAACGGATCTGGTGGCGCGGCTTGGCGGTGACGAATATGCCGTTTTGTTCGTCCACGCGGTCAAGCAGGTTGGACGCAAGCGCGCCGAAATGTTGCGTCAAATTCTGAACGCCAGCAACCTGGTGTTCGGCGATGTTTCCATACCGATCCGGGCCAGTCTCGGCTGCGCGGACTATAGTGGCTGGTCACAGCCGGAAGAATTACTGCGCAAGGCGGACCGTTCCATGTATCGCGAGAAAAATCGCCGCGCGCGGAATCTAAGCCTGATCAGCCGCCGCTAATATCAGGGCGCTGGCATTTGTTGCGTGATGCAATGAATGCCGCCGCCGCCCTGCACAATATCAAGCGCCGGAAGTTGCACAACCTGACGATCAGGAAAGATGGCGGCTAACTGCTCCCGCGCCAGCGTGTCCGCCGGGTCGTCAAATGCAGGCATGATCACGCCGCCATTGACCAGATAGAAATTCACATAAGACAGCGTCAAACGCTCTCCCCGGCTGTCCAGCCGTTCGCGAGGCGCGGGTAATTGCACTATTTCCAGAGACCTTCCATCCGCATCCCGGGCCGTGCGTAACTGCGACAAATTCTCCGCGGCGATGTGATAATTGGCGTCACCGGGATCATCGCATCCTTGCAGGATCAAATGGCCAGGGGCCGAAAAACAGGCCACATTATCGATATGTCCATCGGTTTCATCTCCGCTCAGGCCTTGCTCCAGCCAGATCACTTTGCGAATGCCCAGCATGCGTTTCAGAATCTCCTCAACATCGGTGCGGCCCATTCCCGGATTACGGTTGGGATTTAGCAGGCATTGCTCTGTAGTGATCAGGGTTCCCGCACCGTCCACATGCAGCGCGCCCCCTTCAGCGAATAGCGGGGCCGCATGGCAGGCAAGCCACAGATCGCGCAACAGCGCCGTCGCAATAACCGCATCCCTGTCATGGGGAATATATTTGCCGCCCCAGCCATTAAAGCGCCATTGCACCCCGGCCAGCCCGCCCTGCCCGTCACGTACAAAGGTGGGCCCCGTATCGCGCATCCAGGAATCGTCAATTTCATGGGCGATGACTGTAACACCCGACCCGCAGATAGCAGCCGCCGCCGCCATATGTTCGGGGCGCGCAATCATCGTGACCGGCTCAAACCGCGTGATCGCCCGCGCCACTGCTGCATAGGCCAGCCGCGCCCTTTCCAGCGCTGGCAAATTGCCCCATAGCGCATTACGACAGGGCCAGGCCATGAACGTACGCTGATGCGGCTCCCATTCCGCCGGCATGGTAAGGTGCGAACTAGTCATGACGTCGGGTTCATTCCAATGCTAATATGGCCAAATCACGCCGGAGTATGTTCATGTCCAATAGCATAGATCATCGCCTTCTTGAATTAGGGATTGAGCTGCCAAGGCCACGGCCGGCAGCGGCGAATTACACGCCATTTGTGGTGCAGGGGGAACTGGTGTTTATCTCGGGCCAAGTTCCAGCGGGGCCACAGGGACTGGAATGGCGCGGTAAATGCGGCGGCGCCTATTCCGTCGCGCAAGGTCAGCAGGCAGCCCGATTATGCGCCCTGAACCTGCTGGCGCACCTGCGCGAAGCCTGTGGCGGCAATCTGGACCGTGTCCGGCGATGCGTCCGGATCGAGGGATTCGTCAATTCCACACCGGATTTCGGCGAGCATCCCGCTGTCATCAACGGCGCATCGGATCTGATTGTGGAAATATTCGGCGCCAAGGGCGTCCATACGCGTTTCGCCGTCGGGTGCAATAGCCTTCCCTTCGATGTCGCAGTCGAAATTGCCGGCATATTCGCTATCAGCGCGGACATATAGCGCCATGACAGCGTGGTTGACAAAATTTCTCTATAGCCACCGCGGCCTGTTTGATAATACTGGCGCGGCTCCCGAAAACAGTCTCGCGGCGTTTCAGGCATCCGTGCAGCACGGCTATGGGATGGAACTGGACGTCCAGGCTGCGGCGGATGGAAACCCCATTGTTTTTCATGATTTTACGCTGGACCGCATGACCCGCGGCCATGGCCCCGTGGCTGCCCTTGATTCGAAAGAATTGGGCAGACTGCATTTGAACGATAGTGCGCAAACCATCCCGACCCTTGGCGACACACTGGATGTGGTGGCGGGCCGCACACCCTTACTGATCGAGATAAAAGTTCCCAATGGCGGTCGCATCGGCGTTTTGGAAGCCCGCATTGCGGATTTGCTATCCCACTATAGCGGGCCATTTGCCGTGCAATCCTTCAACCCCGCCTGCGTTGCATGGTTTGAGGAAAACGCCCCGGCCTTTGTGCGCGGGCAGATAGCGCAGAATTTTATTTCGCGCCCCGAACCCGGCATGGCCTGGCGCCAGCGGCTTGCCTGGACAAAATTATGGAGCTGCGAAGCCAGCAAACCCCATTTCGTTTCATATAATGTCCGCGATTTGCCGGGACCACCAGCCCGCGCCGTGCGCCGTCAGCGCATTCCACTGCTTTGCTGGACCGTGCGTTCCCCCGCTCAGATTGCGATCGCAAAAGCCCATGCGGACAGTTTTATTTTTGAGGGATTTCATGCCTGACCAGGGCGGACGCTTGCAAGTTCGCATCATCGAAAATATTGGCCAAATCGACCCGGCCCAGTGGGACGGCTGCGCCAATCCCGGTGAACTGCACCAGCGCGCGCCCGTTCCGGACATACCATTTATTTCCCATGCGTTCCTGTTTGCACTGGAAAAATCGGGATCGGCATCGGCTCAGGCGGGATGGAGCCCGCGCCATGTAGTGTTGGAAACATCAGATGGCGTATTGCTGGGCGCAGTTCCCATGTATCTCAAAACACATTCCTATGGCGAATATGTATTCGACCATGCCTGGGCGGACGCCTATCATCGGGTAGGCGGGAATTATTATCCAAAACTGCAAGTCTGCGTTCCCTTTACCCCCGCGCCGGGACGCCGCATCCTTGTCCGTCCACATCTGAACGAAGCACACCATCGCGCCGCCCTTATTCAGTCCTGCATGGAAATCGCTGAAAAATCAGGTGTTTCCTCATTACATTTTACATTTCTGGAAAAAAACGAATGGGAGACTCTTGGCGCATCCGGTTTTCTGCAACGGACCCATTATCAATTTCATTGGCAAAACCAGGGCTTTCAGAATTTTGAAGATTTTCTGAACAGTCTGAATTCGCGCAAGCGCAAGCAAATTCGCAAGGAGCGCCGGGAAGCCATCGCGAATGGCGTCGAGATTGCCGTGCTGACCGGCGCCGAAATAAAGGAAGCGCATTGGGATGCGTTTTATCGCTTTTATCTGAACACTGGCCGCAACAAATGGGGGCAAGCCTATCTGTCGCGAGAATTTTTCAGCCTGATCGGCGCAAGCATGGCGGATAAAATCGCATTGGTGCTATGCAGCCGTGCGGGGCGGCCCATTGCGGGGGCCATTAATTTCATTGGCGGCGAAGCCCTGTTTGGCCGCAATTGGGGCTGCATTGAGGAACATCCATTCCTGCATTTTGAGGCATGCTATTATCAGGCGATTGAATTCGCTATTGCGCGGGGATTGTCCCGCGTTGAAGCCGGGGCGCAGGGCGCGCACAAGCTGGCGCGCGGATATCTGCCCAACCTTACCTACAGCGCGCATTGGATAAGAGATTCAAGATTGCGCGACGCCGTGCATCATTTTCTTGCGCAGGAGCGCGCCCATGTGATTGAGGATTCGCATGTGCTGGCGGAGCATTCTCCTTTCCGCAAAAGCAATAACGAGGAGTATGAAGAATGAGCCATGATCCCAACTGCATATTTTGCAAGATTCTGCGCGGCGAGATGGGCGCG
>Ga0073924_1000055_pt1 | contig 21505 bp, 18 predicted proteins | sample GWRWT4_14Oct14_FD_70957 | JGI IMG/M metagenome (GOLD analysis project Ga0073924, IMG submission 70957) | Sand microcosm microbial communities from a hyporheic zone in Columbia River, Washington, USA - GW-RW T4_14-Oct-14 | ecosystem: Engineered > Artificial ecosystem > Sand microcosm >...
CCATCTGCCTGATCAATCAGCCGCAGCACCGTCTCAACGCCTTCCGGGGTTTTCAGGTTGACAGCGATATTGGGGCGGCTGCGATTGCGCAGCTCGCCTTTCGGATTGTGCCCCATGCCAAGCTTGGCGTCCTCGGTGCGGTCCACCCGCACAATATCGGCCCCCATATCCGCCAGCAACATGGCGCACATCGGACCTGGCCCAATGCCCGCAAGCTCAACGATCTTCACACCCTTTAGCGGTCCCATGACGGATTTCACTAAACGCGCTGGTTCTGTTTCACAACACCAGCCTTGTGCAGCGCCGCGATTTCAGCACTGCTAAAGCCCCAGGCGGCAAGTGCTTTGTCCGTATCCTCGCCGGGTACCGAAGGTGGTTTCTGGATTTCGCATTTGGTGCGATCAAAGCGCGGTGCGGGGGCAGGTTGCATAATGCCGTCAACCTTCACGAAACTGCCGCGCGCCACATTATGCGGGTGCGCCATGCTTTCTTCGAGGTTGAGGATTGGTGCGAAGCACACGTCGCTGCCTTCCATGATGGTGCACCATTCATCGCGGGTTTTGCTGAGGAAGATGGTGCGCAGGCGCTCGCGCATTTCCGGCCATTTGGCGGCATCAGACTGGCCTGGCAGGCCGGGAACCTTGTCAAGGCCGGTTTTCTCAAGCAACTCTGCATAGAATTTGCCTTCGATGGAGCCGACGGAAATGTAATTGCCGTCCTTGGTTTCATACACGGTGTAATAATGCGAGCCGCCGTCGATGGCGTTGGTGCCGCGCTCCTCGCTCCAGCGGCCCATGGCTTTCATGGCGTAGAAAATGGTCATCAGCGATGCCGCCCCCTCGGTCATGGCGCAGTCAATCACCTGGCCCTTGCCGGAAGTGCGCGCCTCAATAATGCCCGCCAGAACGCCCATGGCCAGATACAATGCGCCACCGCCAAAATCACCCACCAGATTAAGCGGCGGCACTGGTGCGCCTCCCGTTGGGCCGATGGCGTGCAGCGCGCCCACAATCGAGATATAGTTGATGTCGTGGCCTGCTGCGTGTGACAAAGGCCCATACTGGCCCCAGCCGGTCATGCGGCCAAACACCAGTTTGGCGTTGCGCTTCAGGCAGACATCCGGGCCAAGGCCGAGACGCTCCATCACGCCGGGACGGAACCCTTCGATTACCGCGTCGGCCTGATCAATCAGACGCAATACGGTTTCGACGCCTTCCTTGCTTTTCAGATCGACGGCAACCGATGGCCGTCCCCGGTTCAGCAGATCGCCCTTCGGGTCGCGCTTCATGCCCAGATCGGCGGCCTCGGTGCGATCCACCCGTACAATATCGGCGCCCATATCGGCCAGCAGCATGGCGCACATCGGACCTGGCCCAATGCCTGCTAGTTCTACAATCCTGACGCCTTTCAATGGTCCCATGGCACCCTCCCGGTGAATAGCTGTGATAGTTTTCACCCACTATAATCAAGGCGCGGCCCTTACGAAAGCCTCATCCGTTAAGGCTCCGTTAATAGCAATTAATATAGAATGGGATGCGGCTGAAATGCCGGGAAGGATTTGATTATGTCGCACCCAACGGGGGCCTCAGCACTTGCGGTATATGGCGCGCTCAGTAAAATTGAGCCGCAGCGCAAATCCGTGCTTATCAAAGATCCCGTCTACAAAAAAGACCTTCAGGATTTCAAATTACAGGCCGCCAAGGTCAAAACAGCCGATGATCTGTTCAAGAATTATAAGTTGCTGAAGACGGTTCTGGAAGCCTATGACCTGGATTCTGAAATCGAAAAAGCGGGTTTCATAAAAAAAATCCTGCTTGGCAATCCTCTGGACAAGGAAGCGCTTGTTAACAGGGTTAACGATAATCGCTATCGTGATCTGGCTAGTGATTTAGGACTTTATGCCGGTGTCGATGGTCTGAAAAGCCCAGCTTTTGCCGCGAAAATTGAAACGAAACTGGCGCAAATTCGTTTTGAGAAGACAATTGATGAGGAAGCTCCGGGGGTTCGCGCCGCCATGCGATTCAAGGCCGCCGCATCGAAGATCAAATCACCCTATGATATTTTGTCTGATCCGGTGCTGCGCGATGTGGTGTTCAAGGCGACGGGCCTGCCTATTGTCGTTGTCCGTCAGAGCGTAGAATCGCAAGCCCGCTTGCTGGAAAGCCGGATCAAATTTGATAAGCTTAATAATCCGGCCTATGTGGACAAGATCATCAAACAATATCTGGCCAACACGGAACTCGCTGCCTCGGCGGCGGCGGCATCCAGCACGCAGATCAGCCTGTTCGCTTGAGACCAGTTCAAAACTGTGTGAGGGCCATCGATAAGGCCCCCACATTACGCAACGCAACTAAACACTAACTGGGTCCGGGCCGAATGCCTGTTATTAGGCGTGGGCCTTTTGCACTGCCTTGGACAGGCTCGTAATACGTTCATTGAGCGGGGCGATGGCGCTTTTCATTGCCGTCATGCCCAAATCATTGACCTTGGTGGCTTGGTTAACGATCTGGTCAAACACCGACCGGGAATAGTCGTTGTGCAGCGTCATAAATTCCTGCGGCGATTTTACAGCCATCATGGCTTTGCCAGCCTTTATGCTTTCGTCGAAGATCTGCTTGGCGAAAGCCAGAGATTCGCCACTTAATACTTCAAGGCCCTTTGTCGCAGCCGTCATGCTGCCAACGAACGCCTCAACATTTTCCTTGTTCATTTCTACCGTGCGCTCAATGCTTTTTTGAATGACTTCCATTGCTGGACCATTCGCACCATTAAAAGCGGCGAAGCCATCCAGGCCAATGTCCGCCGTGTTGCTCGAATCATTCTCGGATGTGCTTTTGGATTTCGTAGCCATAAAGTGAGCCTCCAGTTAGTGAAGTCGGTGGGCAGGCAACAGCATATTGCGATGCAGCAAAACACATTTAGTGCGACCGCATCGTTAGGTCAAGTTAAATTATGGTGCACTGCACAAAAAATGCCCCATCTTTTTTGTATCATAAAAAAATCAGAAAGGCGGAGGCAGGGGAAAATGAATGTGACTAAATTGCAACAGCAAATCGAGACTATGTTTTGCTCTAAAAACACCTGTCAAAACAATTAGATGAATGAATTTTCGGAATATGCCCTTCTGAAGGGTGTAATATTACCGTGGCGATACTACCACTATTGGATCGCCAAATAAGATGATTTTACATATAGACACGGATTCTCGCATTCCTTACGGTGGTGGCCCAGTGATTCGAACTGAATTCGTTTCCTGATTCAATGCCTTATCGATTGTAAATGTTTTTGAAAGATTATCCTCTGAATACTGTTGATGAAGGGCCGGGCGGAAGCCGACAATGTGAATAGGTTATGTTCCACGGGCGCGGCTGTGACCAGATGCAAGGATAGTTCATGATCGGAATGAAACTAAGCGAAGACCGCAAATCCAAATGGCTTGGTCTGTCTTTTGCCCGGATTGTCATGGGCCTTTGTGCTATTGGGGTGCTGGGCATGGCGGCGCCTGTGGCGGCGCGCCAGTATGCGGCAATCATAGTTGACGCCGATAATGGCGCGGTTCTGCATTCGGAGAATGCCGAACTGAAAAATCGGCCCGCATCCCTGACAAAGATGATGACGCTTTATCTGACGTTCGAAGCGCTGCGCGATGGGCGTTTGCGGCTCGACAAAAAGCTGAGCGTTTCAAGACATGCGTCTGAACAGTCCCCGACCAAACTCTATCTTAAACCCGGGAGCACAATTCGTGTGGAGGACGCCATTTTGGCGGCGGTCACCAAATCGGCGAATGATGCAACCACCGTATTGGCCGAGGCGCTGGGCGGTAGCGAGCCCGCATTTGCCAAGATGATGACCGATAAAGCCACAGCACTTGGCATGCGGCGCACCCGGTTTCGGAACGCCACTGGCTTGCCGGATGAATTGCAGGTCACAACAGCCAGGGATATGGCGATACTGGCACAGGCGCTGTATGCGCATTTTCCCGAGCGGGTTCACTATTTCTCAAGAACGGAATTTCGCTGGGGCAAGAACCGCTACAACAACCACAATCGTTTGCTGGGCACATATCGTGGGGTTGACGGCATAAAAACCGGTTATACGAATGCTTCGGGCTTTAATCTTGTTACATCTGTCCGCCGGGATGGACGGCATATCTACGCTGTTGTGCTGGGTGGTCAGACATCCTATGCCCGCGATCAGCAAATGCGAAAATTGCTGGATCAGACTTTCGCCCGTATAACGCCCGGCGCGCGATCCGAACCGGTCAGGACCGCTGCGGCAACGGGGACTAAAAAACGGGCCCCCGCGTCAGACGTTCTAATGCTAAAGAAGCCAAAAAACAAAACGGCTACGGTGCAGGCGACCCTCAAGTCGCAAAACTGGGGCGTACAGGTCGGCACTTTTCAGGTTCGCGCGCGCGCCCATGAACGCGCCCGGCAGGCGGCGCTGGTTGCGCCCGTATTATTGAAGCCCGCAACCGTATCCATTCTGAAGGTCGCAAAACCGAGCAAGACATTGTATCGCGCAATTTTGACGGGCTTAACTGAGAAAAGCGCGCGGCGAACCTGCCAAATTCTGGCGGCCAAGAAATTTCAATGCCTGGCCGTCCCTCCGACGCAGTCGATGGCGTCAATAGCCGGCGAGCAAAAGACACTCAGATAGTCTCTATCTGATTTAGCTCAGGCTATATTGCTGCCTGCCGATGCTGTGATAATCAAATCCTGCTTCGGCCATTTCCTTCGGATCATAGATGTTTCGCAGATCGACGATCAGGGGGGCGGCAAGCAATTGGCGGCAGCGTTTAAGGTCCAGCGCACGAAATGCGTTCCATTCCGTGACGATCGCCAGTGCATGTGCGCCGCCCATGGTTTCATAGGCGCTTTCGCACCAGACGAGATTTTGCAGCAGCTTGCCTGCTTCCTCCATGCCCTCCGGATCATATACACGTACTGTGGCGCCAGCCTTTTGCAGTTCGGGAATAATATCCAGGCTGGGGGCGTCGCGCATATCGTCCGTGTTCGGCTTAAAAGTGAGGCCTAGCACCGCAATCGTCTTTCCGCTGACCGATCCACCGCATGCCGTGATGATCTTGTGCGCCATGGCTTTCTTACGCCGGTCATTTGCTTCGACGACTGCCTTTACAATGCTGCTGGGCGCACCAGCCATTTCTGCTGTGCGTACCAAAGCAATAGTGTCCTTTGGAAAGCATGATCCGCCATAACCCGGGCCGGCATGTAAAAACTTTTTCCCAATTCGCCCGTCAAGCCCGATGCCGCGCGCAACCTGTCCGACATCGGCGCCGACTTTTTCGCATATATCGGCCATTTCGTTGATAAAGGTGATTTTTGTCGCGAGAAATGCGTTGGCTGCATATTTGATCAGTTCCGCCGTTTCACGCTGGGTAACCAATACGGGGGTCTCCAACAGATAGAGTGGGCGGTACAATTGACGCAATACATCTGACGCCCGGGTGCTGCTGGCGCCCACCACAATGCGATCAGGGCGTTTGAAATCGTCGATGGCCGATCCTTCCCGTAAAAATTCGGGGTTGGAGGCAACCTCAAAATCGGCGTCTGGCCGCACTTTACGCATCAGCACCTCAATCTCGCTGCCTGTGCCTACCGGGACAGTCGATTTTGTCACTATAACGGTGAAACCGGTCAGGGCGGCGGCAACCTCTTCGGCTGCTGCAAATACATAGGAAAGATCAGCGTGCCCGTCTCCGCGCCTGCTTGGCGTACCGACGGCAATGAAGACTGCGTCGGCATCCGTCACGGCGGATGTAAGGTCTGTGGTAAAACTCAGGCGGCCCGCGGCGACATTATCCGCAACCAAAACGTCCAGCCCAGGCTCATAAATTGGCATTTTCCCTGCCAGCAGGCTGTCAATTTTGGCCTTATCCTTATCAACACAAACTACGTCATGGCCGAAGTCTGAAAAACATGCCCCAGACACCAGACCTACATAACCCGTTCCAATCATGGTAACGCGCATGACTTCATACTCCGTAAAATTGTTTCAGCAACAAAGGATGACAAAGTAATATTACGCTATACTGAAATTTCCTTAATAAACCTTAGAAGGTCAGGGGCTAACTCCGGTCTGTCCAGTGCTAATGCGATATTTGCCTTGAGAAAGCCAAGCTTATCGCCGCAATCATAGCGTGTCCCTTCATAGCGCATACCGTAATATTTGGCGCTCCCAAGCATCGCGGCCATAGCGTCAGTAAGCTGAATTTCATTTCCCGCACCGCGTTGCTGACGGGCTAAATAATCGAATATCTGCGGCTCCAGGATGTAACGGCCGATAATAGATAATGTTGACGGGGCGACGGACGGATCGGGCTTTTCCACGAAGCCCTTTACATGCACCAGCCTGCCATCGTCCGAAGCCACATCCAAAATGCCATAGCGATTGGTGAATTCGCGCGGCACGTCTTCCACAAGCACAAGGCTGCCTCCGGTTTGGCGATGGGTATCGGTCATTTGTTTCAGGCACGGGGTTTTCGCATAGATCAGGTCATCGACAAGCAGCACCGCAAAAGGTTCATCGCCGATAAATTCCCGGGCGCACCAGACGGCATGCCCAAGCCCCAGAGGTTCCTGCTGACGGGTCGAGACAATGGTTCCGGCCTTGGGAAGCCAACTGCGCAATTGTTCCAGCATGTCATTCTTGCCGCGCCGCGCCAGAGTTTCCTCCAACTCGGGCGCACGATCAAAGTGATCTTCCAGAACATTTTTACCGCGGCTGGTGACGAAGATGAATTCTTCGATCCCGGCGGCGGCGGCTTCTTCGACCGCATATTGGATCAAGGGCTTATCCACCACAGTCAGCATCTCCTTTGGCATGACCTTGGTGGCAGGTAAAAAACGTGTGCCGAGACCGGCAACCGGAAATACGGCCTTCCTGACTATCCTGCTCATATTCGCCTCGAAAATTTCTGTGCAGCTGCATTTTCAAGACCGCATCTTGCATACTCTACAAGGGCTAACAAGTGATAAGCATTACCATGGGTTAGGATAGTAGAGCGTCCTTTGCAGCATTGATCCGGGCTGCCAGATAGCTGGAACCCCCGTGATCAGGATGGCAGGCTTGCATCAGGCGGCGGTGCGCCTCGCGAATTTCCTCTAGCGTGCATTCGGGGCGAAGGCCCAATATCTCCAGCGCCTCTTCATGCGACATGCCGGATTTGGCCCGTTTTGAAGGCTTATCCTGGGGGTTTATCTTGTCGTCGGCCACCGCCGGTTTCCGGCGCAGCAGCAATATGGCCCACCCCACTATGGCCAGTGCGACAACTGCACGGCCAGCATAAGCGGTGAACGCGGCCAATATGAGCAAAAACGTTGCCCCGCCATAGCGCAGCGCCTTCGCCAGCCGTTCGGGGTTGGCAGTCGAAAACATCCGCAGCGCCAGCAGGCCTGTCAGCAGAAGCGCTGAACCCGCTAATATCCAAATCATGAGATTCACATTTGTCGCAGCTTGAAATTAACGATAGTCTAGAGCAGCTTTCCGCGATTAAGTGGGGTCACTTCGTCACCCCACGTAATCGCGGAAAGCTGCTCTAGCACATTAAAATCTAGGGCAATTTTCTGCATTAAGCGCCAGAATAACAGAAAACACAACAGGGAGACACCAGATGAGCGACATGACACATGCAGAACGCCGCGCCCGCGGGCTGGACGTATTGCGCACCCTAACGGGCACAAATGACCCGGAAAAAGCCGCCCAGCGGCTGGAGGATCAAAACGGCGCGCTGGGTTCGCACGTCATAGATTTCTGCCTCGGCGATGTATGGTCGCGCCCCGGCATCAGCCGCCGCGATCGCAGCCTGATTGTAATTGCCATTCTGGGCGCGTTGAACCAGTTGGAGCAATTAAGGGTGCATGTGCGTGGCGGCGTCAATCATGGGCTGACGCCTGTGGAAATTCGTGAAGTGTTTAATCACATGTGCGGCTATGCGGGCTTTCCGCGGGCGCTGGACGCCATGCGGGTCACCAATGAAGTATTGGCCGAACTGGGCCACGCGCCGAAAGACGGCAAGCTGCCGCCGACGGATCGCCTGTCGCTGTCCGAACGCCGCAAGCGCGCCGCGCCCGGTCTGGCCAAGCTTTCAGGCGGCCAGCTTTTCGATAATCTCGATATCACCCTGAATGGACTTGAAAAGCAGATGGGTCCGATCGGCATCTATGCCGTCGATTTCATCTTCGGTGACATTTGGGAACGTACCGAGTTGAACAAGCGCGACCGCAGCTTGATCGTCAATTCGTTCCTGGGTGCGCTGGGCCGCCAGGATGAGCTGAAAATCCATATTCCGGGCGCCTTCCGCCATGGCCTCAGCAAGGAGGAGATCCAGGAACTGATCGTAACACTGGCCGCCTATGCGGGCTTCCCGTTTGCCGTCGAGGCGACCCATATCCTGCATGAGCATCTGAAAAAGCAGGCGGCATAAGAATAGATCATGGCGTGCGCAGGACATCTGTCGTGCGCCATCGCCACGCTTCGCTTTCAGCTGGCTCCAGCCCCTGTCCGGATCAGATGGGATTGCCACTGGCGATTTCATCTGATCCATTGTTTGCCCCCTTGAAGATGCAGGAAAACAGGATCGCGTTGATATTTTAGAGCCGTTATTACTGTTTTGGTTCGATCAAAACGGAAATGGCTCTACCCCCCCGTCACCGACATATGCCGCGCCACGGCGGGCTTCTCACCGCGGCGGTCGATGATGAAATCATGGCCTTTGGGTTTGCGGCCAATCGCTTCATCGATTGCCGCCATCAGTTGCGCGTCCGTGAGGTCATTGCGCAGCGGCGTGCGCAGGTCGGCGGCGTCGTCCTGGCCAAGGCACATATACAGTGTGCCGGTGCAGGTCAGCCGCACCCGGTTGCAGGATTCACAGAAATTATGCGTCAGCGGCGTGATCATGCCCAGCATTCCGCCGGTCTCTTTCACCCGCATATAGCGTGCCGGACCACCGGTGCGATGCGCCAGCGGCTCCAGCGTGAATGTGCGTTGCAGATCTTTCTTTACCTGCGATAGCGGCAGATATTGATCGGTGCGGTCGCCGTCAATATCACCCAGCGGCATGGTTTCGATCAATGTCAGGTCCATCGCCCGCCCATGCGCCCAGCGGATCATGCCCGGGATTTCATCGCCGTTCAGGTCCTTCAGCGCCACCATGTTCAGCTTTACTTTCAGGCCCGCATCCTGCGCCGCGTCAATGCCGCGCAGCACCTGATCGAGTTTGCCCCAGCGGGTGATCGCCGTGAATTTGTCCGCATCCAGACTGTCGAGCGAAATATTCACCCGCCGCACGCCACACGCATACAGATCGCGGGCATATTTCGGCATTTGCGTACCGTTGCTGGTCAGGGTCAGTTCCGAAAGCGCGCCGCTGTCCAGATGCCGCGACAGCCGTTGGAACAGCCACATGATGTCGCGCCGCACCAGAGGTTCGCCGCCGGTCAGGCGTAACTTGTCAACCCCGCGCGCTACAAAGGCGCTGCACAGCCGGTCCAATTCTTCCAGGCTTAACACTTCGCGTTTGGGCAGAAAATTCATGTCCTCGGACATGCAATAGACACAGCGAAAATCGCAGCGGTCGGTGACCGACACGCGTAAATAACTGACCCGCCGCCCAAACGGGTCGATCATGGGGGCGGTGGCGGGTGTGTTAAGCTGCATATCCATAAAGCCAGTATATAGGCTTTTACAGAAAAATACTGCTCTTGTGTGCTTGCGTCTTTGCGATCAATTCATTGTCATTACCCGGCTTGACCGGGTAATCCAGAGTGATCAGGCGCGGCCTTCATTGCGTTGCCCTGGATGCCCCGAATAAATCGGGGCATGACAGAGAGGAAAGCCATGACCAAGCGCTATATTCTGGCCATCGATCAGGGTACGACCAGCAGCCGCGCCATGCTGTTTGACGCAGACGCCCGGCCATGCGGCATGGCGCAGCGGGCGCTGGCGCAGATTTTTCCGCAGCCCGGCTGGGTCGAGCATGATGCGCGGCAAATCTGGGCCGATGTGCTGGCGGTGTGCCGCGAGGTGATGCGGACGGCGGGGATAAAAGCCAGCGATATTGCCGGGATCGGCATCACCAATCAGCGTGAAACCACGCTGCTGTGGGACCGCAAGACCGGTGCGCCGCTCTATAACGCCATTGTCTGGCAGGACCGGCGTACGGCCCAACTGTGTGCGGAGCTGAAAGCGGCGGGGCATGAGCAGATGGTGCGTGATCAAAGTGGCTTGCTGCTGGACCCGTATTTTTCCGCCAGCAAACTCAAATGGTTACTCGACACTGTTCCGGGTGCGCGCGAACGGGCAAGGCGCGGTGAGCTGGCGTTTGGCACCATTGACGCTTGGCTGGTCTGGAACCTGACCGGCGGTGCGGTGCATGCAACGGATGTCACCAACGCCAGCCGTACAATGCTGTTCAATATCGATACCGGGCGCTGGGACGACCGGCTGCTCTATCTGTTCGGCATTCCACGCCAGGTGCTGCCCGAAGTGCGCGATTGCGATGGCGATTATGGTCTGTGCAAGGAGGAATTTTTTGGCGCGCCCATTCCCATTTGCGGTGTGGCGGGGGATCAGCAGGCGGCGCTGATCGGGCAGGGCTGTCTGGGCGAGACAATGCTGAAGGCAACCTATGGCACGGGGTGCTTTGCGATGCTGAACACAGGCGTAAAGCGCGTGACGTCCAGCAACCGGCTGTTGACAACCCCTGCCTATCGCATCGGCGGGAAAACCAGTTTTGCCCTTGAGGGCAGCATCTTTATGGCCGGGGCGACGATGCAATGGCTTCGCGATGGCGCGCGCATGTTGAGGCATACCAGCGACAGCCAGGCTCTCGCGGAGCAGGCCAACCCGGCCGCGCGCGTCTATCTGGTGCCGGCATTTACCGGGCTGGGCGCGCCCTGGTGGGACGCGGATGCGCGCGGCGCGATTCTGGGCATGACGCGCGACACCGGGGTGGCGGAAATTGTGCGCGCGGGGCTGGAGGCGGTGGGATTTCAGACCCGCGATCTGATCGAGGCGATGGCCGCCGACATGCGCAAGGCTGGTGCAGCCATGCCGCAATTTCTGCGGGTCGATGGCGGCATGGCGGCCAATAACTGGGCGATGCAGTTTCTGGCCGACATGACCGGATTGCCAGTGGAGCGTTCCGCCATTCTTGAAACCACCGCGCTGGGCGCGGCGATATTGGCCGGGGTGAAGTGCGGACTATACCCATCGCATGCGGCGATGGCGGTCAACTGGCGCAGGGATCGTTATTTTGATCCAATCATGTCAGCCGACGAACGCAACGCCCGCTATGCCGGCTGGCGCGATGCGGTGGGGCGGGTGCTTATGCACAACTGACGTTTGAGGCTTTTGCTATTAGATTTATGCATATCTAAATATTCGTGCGTCATTGCGAACGCAGTGAAGCAATCAAGGAATCATACGGCTCGGCTTGCATTTGCGACTCCTGGATCGCTCTGCTTTGCTCGCGATGACGTGAATGGTTATGCTTACGATTCTTGGAAAGGAGTGCCGAGAGTGACTGATGGAAAGGTTGACGGTGATACGGAGATTCGGATCTTCTGCGAAAACGTGGGGGAACTCGTCCTTTGGGCATCTGCACTCGATGCGCAGCTTACAAAGGCGGTGATCCGGGTATGCCCACTTACCGAGTCTACCATGCTCGAGCCCGTCGTCGCTGAGCTGGATGCTCGGGCTAAGGTCGAGATCATTCGGGCCAGTTCAAAACACGTCACGTCGGCTGCTTGGTCCAAAGGTATAAAGAAGTGGGTGGACCAGGCCGAGAAGGTGAACGGGTACCGTAACATTGTGGCGCACCACCAAGTATCGGTGAGCGATGGGAATCTGATCCTCTACTCGGTGCAGGCGCGAAAGCTGCTCAAGCGCATCACGGCTTCGAAGCTGGCCCCGGCCAAGACCATCGATGATATTAAGCGGTGGGTGGAGGAAGCGAGGAATGCACACAGGCAAGGGCAGAGCGTCCTAGCCAATCTTGATCGATTTGCTAAGGAAGGCGCCAAACACCGGGCAAAGTAGACCACTGTGTGTTATCAATCGTGAACCTCGATCAGCTTTTTCGCCACATCGCGGGCGATTTCGATGGTCTCCTGGATGGTGCGGCCCTGCGCGACCAAACCTTGCAGTTCATCAGAGGTGGCCAAATACACGCCTTCCGGCAGTTTCTCGATATGCAACTGAATGATGTGTTCCATGTGATCTATCCTGCTTAATTTGTTCAAAGCGGGTGCTGGCGCCGGTACTGTTACGCACAATATCCTACAGTAGCGTCTGATAATCATGAATTAAAGTGGGGAGCAGTATGAAGGGATTGCAATATAAGCCTCGCCACGGGAGAGATGGTGGATGGGGGCGCAATGCGGACCATGCCATCCAATGCGGCGCTGGCGGCCAGCTGGCGTAGCAGGCCAACCGCTTTGGTTCGCAGATGGGCGTCGGCGAACGCGCAGCGCACCACGCTGGGGTGCGCGTGTGCTGAGCAAAAGTTAGCGCCTTTTATTTGGCCGTAGCCCGCAACGCCATATAGGCCGCATCAAAACCGTTCAGGGAAACCGGATAGGTCAGTTGTTGTTTTTCAATAAAAAACGCGAACTGTAACAGTTTGCCCGTGCGCATCTGCGCCAATAGCGTTTCGGGCATGAGCGAACGCACCTCGCATACAAGCGTATCGCATTGGGAGATGGGTACGCGGAACGCCTCCTGTTCGTCGATTTTTACCGCCGCGCCCGCCTCGCGATTGGCGCCCGGGCTGATGCGAAAGATGATATGCGGCAGGTCCTGACCTGGCGTCGGCGCGACGATAACGCCGAGAACGACCTGTTTGGCTTCATTATCGGCCGCGACCAGCTGGCTGGCGACACAGACATTTTCCGGGCTTCCCGCGCGTGGTTTACACTCGACACTCCAGGCCCCATGGGTCTGCGGAGGCAGAGGTTCAGCCCTGACAGATAATGTTGTGATCACTGTAAGGGTTATAGCAACAGCAGAAAAAAGGAAGAGACGCGCCAGATGAATCGGCGCGCCTCCCATTGGTTTGTGCGGTCGTGAACTAGGCTGCAAGTTTGAAGGCCTGTGTGCGTTGTGCGCGGCGGCGCATCAAGCTGATGCCGGCAAGACCCGCGCCGAGTAGCGATAATGTCACTGGTTCCGGGACATGTTGCCCATTATCCGGAATATTCAGGGTCACCGGGTTCATGTTCAAGTTGACATTGCCGGTACCCGCAAAGGTCAGGCCGGTAACGAATGCCACCGGATCTGCGGGATCCAGCATGGCCGAGGTTTCGATGCCGAGCACACGGAAACGGCTCACGCCACCGGATGCAAAGATAAAGGTATCATTCACTGAAACATCCACGTTGCCAAGGAGTTCATCGAAAAGTGCGCCCCCAAAGATGGAATACAGACCGTCGCCAATGTCTGGCAATGTGACGCTGGCGAAATTCGGGCCGTTATTGATGATATAGTCATAACCGATGGCAATGATAGGATCGATAAACCTGCGTTGATTTAGCACCACATTGAAGTCGAAATTGAAGCCTTCATCAACAACAACCGGCATTAACGGGTTTTCCGGCGTTGACCCGGGAACCTCGCCAGCACGAATGGCAAACGACCATAGGCCCGGAGTATCCGGTGACACATTGCTGGTGTTGACAAGATCAAGAACCGCCTCCGTGCGCGATCCCGGCAGCGTGAAGAAATCCATCAGATTGCCGGCGTCAAAACCTGCCTGGGCAGGCGTGCCGCCAAGGCCGCCGCTACCGCCGCTGGCGTCGCCGGTGGTCCATTGCAGGCGGTCATAACGGAATTCGATATCAAAATTACCGGCACCCTGATTGCGCAACAACAGCTGAAAATTGTTGGTCAGGTTGGTATGACCACTATAGTAACCCACATTATTCCAGGTCACGGCGACGGTATCCGCGTTGGGCGCGCCGACATAGACTGCGCCAGTGCCACGCGTATCCACATCCCCCCAATAGGGGGCGATCATTGGTTGGGCGGAAATCGGGAAGGGTGTAGGCGTGTACTGTCCGACCCCGCCATTAAAGGTGATGTTGCCGTTATTGTTGGCGAAGAAATTATTGTAGTTATTGCCGAAAAAGTTGATGCCGAATGGCAGGGTAAGCAGACTGGATGACAAATCGTCGTTAGGGAGCATCGCCAGTGTGCCATATCCTGCCGTTCCGCCCATGCCGTCAATTAATGCGATGGCGTTGGCGGGCGCCGCCGATGCGCCGATCCCTGCCAATATTGCCGCCGATAACAGGGTTTTCCTAAGTAAGTTTTTGGTGGTGTTGAAAGGTTCCATTGTGTCTCTCCATATCAAATTGTGTTCGCTTGATTGACCTTTTTTGTTGTGCGCCCACAAATTTTGTGGGTTTCGAAAAACCTGCTCTTGCTGACTTCAGTATGAATGACTCGTTAAGCACCCGTATGTGACAGCCGTCACAGAAAATCAGATTAATCGACAGGGTGAATATTGCGCCTTGATCCAGATCAAATAAATACTGCCAGGGGAGCAGAAGTGCGCATTTGTGACGGGCGTCACATAGCTGGCGCTGCGGGGAAAATTGTCTATAATGCCCCCAACAGAGAAGCACATGAAAATGCGTGTACCAATAAAAGCAGGGAGCAAGGATGAGCGGATTTCAATATGAGGCCCCCGCCACCGTGGATGCGGCGGTGGGGTTGCTGGCTGCCGCCAGGGGCAATGCAAAGGTGCTGGCGGGCGGGACTGACCTGCTGGTGCAAGTGCGAACCGGTGCGGCACAGCCTGACCTGGTGGTGGATATCAAACGTATTGGCGAGTTGCGCCAGATTTCCGGCGCTGCGGCCAGCGGCTTTGTCATAGGTGCTGCGGTAACAGGCGCGGAAATTGGCGAGCACAAAGAACTGGCGAAAGCCTGGCCGGGCCTGGTCGAGGGGATGGAGCTGATCGGCTCCACCCAAATTCAGGGCCGCGCCACGCCGGGTGGCAATCTATGCAACGCTTCGCCTGCTGGCGACTGCACCCCCGGCCTTGTCGCGGCGGGCGCGATTGCGGTTATCGCGGGACCAAACGGACGGCGTGAAGTGCCGGTGGAACAGGTGCCTGTCAGCCCCGGCAAGACTTCGCTGGCGAAGGGTGAATTTGTGGTGGCGTTCAAACTGCCGCCGCGCGGGAAGCTTTCCGGCGACGCCTATCTGCGCATGATCCCGCGTACGGAAATGGATATTGCGATTGTGGGGGCGGCGGTCAATCTGACATTGGATGCGTCGGGCACATGCACGGCGGCGCGGGTGTCGCTGGGGGCGGTTGCGCCAACCGTGTTGCTGGCCGATGCGGCAGCCAAGGCGCTGATCGGAACCAAAATGGATGATGCGGCGCTGGCCGCGCTGGCGGCGGCGGCATCGGCTGCGGCCAAGCCCATCGCAGACAAACGGGGAACCATTGAATATCGAACCAAGGTCGCGGGGGTTCTGGCCCGTCGCGCGGCCGTTATCGCGCGTGATCGCGCCCGGAGTAACGCATGAGCAAGTTTCATATTTCTACAACGGTAAACGGCGAGGCCGTCGAATATCTGTGTGATCCAAAGCAGACCCTGCTGGATGTGCTGCGCGATGAACTGAACCTGACGGGCAGCAAGGAAGGTTGCTCAAGCGGCGACTGCGGCGCATGCAGCGTCATGCTGGATGGGCGGCTGGTCTGTTCGTGCCTGGTGCTGGGCGTTGAGATGCAGGGCCGTTCGGTCGAAACCATCGAGAACATGGCTTCCGATGAAAAACTGCATCCGTTGCAGCAGAAATTCCTGGAGGCGGCGGCGCTGCAATGCGGCTTCTGCACACCGGGATTTCTGGTTGCGGCCAAGGCGCTGCTGGAGAAAAATCCCAACCCCACAGAGTCCGAGGCGCGCTACTGGCTGGCGGGAAATCTGTGCCGCTGCACCGGTTATGACAAAATCATCCGCGCGGTGCTTGAAACCGCAGCAGACATGAGAGGATCAAAATAATGGCTGGCTATGAAGACAAATCATTCAAGTGGATTGGCACACGTCCCGTCCGCCCAGACGGCGTAGACAAGGTCACCGGCCGCGCGAATTATGGCGCCGACATGAAGCTTCCCGGCCAGTTGACCGGGCGCATTCTGCGCAGCCCGCATGCGCATGCGAAAATCCTGTCCATCGACACGTCAAAAGCCGAAAAGCTGCCGGGCGTCAAAGCCGTTATCACCGGCAAGGATTTTCCGGTCATGCATAATGGCGTGCTGCCGGGCGATGAAGGCGTCAATTTCCATTATCTGTCCTGCAACATCATGGCCCGCAACAAAGCGCTGTATGATGGTCATGCGGTGGCGGCGGTTGCTGCAACCAGTGCCGCCATTGCCGAAGAGGCGCTGGCGCTGATTGATGTCAAATATGAAGTGCTGCCTCATGTGATTGATGTAGACTTGTCCATGCAACCCGGCGCGCCGCTGCTGCATGATGATATTTTCACCACCGGCGTAACGCCAAAACCTGAAAAACCCTCCAACACCGTACAGCGCGTGCAGATGCAGCTGGGCGATCCCGATGCGGCGTTCAAGGACGCCGATGTGATTGTCGAACGTTCGTTCAAGACCAAGGCGGTGCATCAAGGCTATATTGAACCCCATGCCGTGGTCGCGGAATGGAGCGAAGACGGCCAATGCCGCATCTGGTGCAGCAGCCAGGGCCATTTTATGGTCCGGACACTGACGGCGCGTCTGCTGAAAATGGAAGCGGCGCAAATTCGCGTGATGCCCGCTGAAATCGGCGGCGGCTTTGGCGGCAAGACCATCATCTTTATTGAACCCACCGCAGTTTTGCTGGCGCGCAAGGCCGAACGCCCGGTGCGCATCGTGATGTCGCGCGATGAAGTGTTCCGCGGCAGCGGCCCGGCGCCCGGCACCTCGATCGATGTCAAAATTGGCGCGAAGAAGGATGGAACGCTGGTCGCCGCTACGGGCGAGTTCCGTTATCAGGCGGGCGCATTTCCCGGATCGCCCGTGGGCGCCGCCTGCATGGCGGCGTTCGGTCCCTATGCGCTGACCCATGTGCGGGCGGTTGGCTATGAAGCGGTGACCAATCGGCCGCTATGCTATTCCTATCGCGCGCCGGGTGCGCCGCTGTCATCCTTTGCGGTCGAAAGCGTGATCGATGAGATCGCCCAGAAGCTGAGCATGGATCCGATGGAAATCCGGATCAAAAATGGCAGCAAGGAAGGCACCCAGATGGTCTATGGGCCAAAGCTCAAGGCCGTGGGAAATCTGGAATGCCTGAAGGTGATCCAGAACCATCCGATCAACAAAATTCCGCTGGGCCCAAATCAGGGGCGCGGGCTTGCGGCGGGGTTCTGGTTTAATATGGGCGGCCAGTCCAGCGCGGTGGTGAATATTGCCGAGGACGGCACCGCCACCATCATGACCGGCAGCCCGGACATTGGCGGCTCGCGCGCCTCCATGGCGCTGATGGCGGCGGAAGTGCTGGGCATTGATTACACCAAGGTGCGTCCCATTGTTGGCGACACTTCGGCGGTCGGATTTTGCGAAATTACGCATGGTTCGCGTGTGACCTTCGCCACCGGTATGGCGATCATTCAGGCGGCGGAAGATGTCGTTCTGCAATGCCGTCAGCGTGTGGCGAAAATGTGGGAAGTGGATGTCGACGCTGTCAAATGGGAAGATGGCCATGCACGTCCTGCCGGTGCCAATGCGGGCGATCAAAAACCGCTGTCTCTGGCGCAGATCGCCGCCAAGGCGTCTCGCACCGGCGGGCCGCTGGTTGGCAGCGCCGCGATCAATGCGGGCGGCGCGGGTCCGGCCTTTGGCGTACATATTTGCGATGTCGAGGTTGACCCCGAAACGGGCCATGTCACGGTGTTGCGTTATGTCGCGGCGCAGGATGCAGGCAAGGCCATTCATCCCAGCTATGTCGAAGGCCAGATTCAGGGCGGTGTCGCACAGGGCGTCGGCTGGGCACTGAACGAGGAATATATTTACGGCGCAGACGGACGATTGCAGAATTCAGGCTTTCTGGATTACCGCATTCCGGTAGCAAGCGACCTGCCAATGATCGACACCCTCATTCTGGAAGTACTCAATCCCGGTCACCCGTTTGGGGTGCGCGGTGTAGGCGAAGTGCCCATCGTGCCTCCGCTTGGCGCTATCGCTAATGCAGTGGCGCGGGCTACCGGCGTGCGTATGGTTGATCTGCCGTTGACGCCGCCAAAGATTTTGGCGGCGATTGATGCAAAGAAATAAGGCATAGGCGCTATCATGGCGCATATCGTTCTGAGCGATGAATTTGGCCGCCAGTTTACTGGCGGCCAAACGCATTTTGATCTGGATGTCCGGGATGTGCGGCATCTGATCCGCACGCTGGAAGAAATGTTTCCCGGCATTGGCGAACAGCTGGAGGCGGGCGCCATCGCCATTGACAATGAAATCATCCCCGACCCGTGGTTAAACCCGATCCAGCCCAATAGCGAAGTGTTCTTTCTGCCCGCGATCAAGGGCGGCTGAGGGGATAATCTGAGCATTAATTGCTCTATGAATCAGCATCATTTCATCGTAAAATGACGCATGAAAAAAGCCCTTCCGATTCCCGGATTTTTTGAAGATTTCTGCGCCATTGCGCCGGTAGCCTAGAACTTGTCCGATATACCCGAAAACGATCCTGAAAATGACTCCGGTCTGCCCCCTGGCGGTGGTGGACGGGCCGGTGGTGCACATTCGCCTGGTGACGAGATAAGGCCCATCGCCATCGAGCAGGAAATGCAGACCTCCTATCTCGATTACGCCATGAGCGTGATTGTGTCGCGTGCGCTGCCGGATGCGCGCGATGGCCTGAAACCCGTACACCGCCGTATTTTGTATTCGATGAACGAAAACAAATATGACTGGAACCGGCCTTATCGCAAATCCGCCCGTGTCGTGGGTGATGTCATCGGTAAATATCATCCGCATGGCGATCAGTCGATTTACGACGCTCTTGTGCGCATGGTGCAGGAATTTTCCATGCGCCTGCCGCTGATTGACGGACAGGGCAATTTTGGATCGGTCGATGGCGATCCGCCCGCCGCAATGCGTTATACCGAGGTGCGTATGGCAAAAGCCGCCCATGCGCTGCTGGATGATCTGGACAAGGAAACGGTGAATTTCCGGCCCAATTATGACGGGTCTGAACGCGAACCCGTCGTCCTGCCGGCGCAGTTCCCAAATCTTCTGGTGAATGGCGCGGGCGGCATTGCGGTGGGCATGGCGACCAATATCCCCCCTCACAATCTGGGCGAGGTGATCGACGGCTGCCTTGCCTATATTGACAGCCCGGATATTACAGTTGCCCAGTTGATGGAGATCATTCCGGGTCCGGATTTTCCTACCGGCGGCCTGATTATGGGGCAGGGGGGCATTCGCTCGGCTTATCAGACGGGACGCGGCTCCATCATCATGCGCGGGCGGGTGCATGTTGAACCATTGCGCAAGGACCGCGAAGCCCTGATCGTCACAGAGCTTCCTTACCAGGTCAACAAGGCTAACCTGATTGAGCGTATTGCCGAATTGGTGCGTGAAAAACGCATCGAAGGCATTTCCGAGATGCGCGATGAATCTGATCGCACGGGCATGCGGGTAGTCATCGAAATTCGCCACGACGCCATGGCGGATGTGGTGTTGAACCAGCTTTACCGGCATACAAGCCTACAGACCAGCTTTGGCGCCAATATGCTGGCGCTGGTGGGCGACCGGCCGGAAGTGATGAATATCAAGCAGTTCATCACCACATTTGTGGACTTCCGCGAAGTCGTGATCACGCGACGTACGCGCTATGAACTGGGACAGGCGCGGGATCGGGCGCATGTGCTGGTGGGGCTGGCGATTGCGGTGGCCAATATTGACGAAGTGATTGCGCTTATCCGGCGGGCCCCTGGCCCTGCGGCGGCGCGAGAAGAGCTGATGGCGGTGGAATGGCCCGCGGGGGACGTTGGGCCGTTGGTGATGCTGGTTGCAGATCCCCGTCATAAAGTATCTGACACGGGTACGTACCGGCTAAGCGAGGCGCAGGCCCGCGCCATTCTCGAACTGCGTCTGGCGCGGCTGACGGCACTGGGACGAGAAGAAATCGGTGCGGAATTGCAGGCGCTGGGCGCCAAGATTGAGGATTATCTGTCGATCCTGCGTTCGCGGGATCGGGTGATGGCGATTGTACGCGAAGAACTAGCTTCCGTGCGGGATGAATTTGCGACCCAGCGCCGGTCACAGATTGTGGAAGCCCCCGATGATATTGACGATGAAGATCTGATTACCAGCGAAGACATGGTCGTGACCGTCACCCATAAGGGCTATATCAAACGGGTGCCGCTATCAACCTATCGGGCACAGCGCCGTGGCGGTAAGGGCCGCACCGGTATGGCGACGCGCGAAGAGGATTTTGTGACCCGCCTGTTCGTCGCCAATACCCATGCACCCGTATTGTTCTTTTCATCCAGGGGGCTTGTATACAAGCTGAAAGTATGGCGTTTGCCGCTGGCGACACCGCAGGCGCGCGGCAAGCCGATGATCAATCTGCTGCCGCTGGCTGAAGGCGAAACAATCCATACGATCATGCCATTACCCGCGGATGAGGCTTGCTGGGCAGACCTTAATGTCATGTTTGCGACGGCAAGCGGCACGGTTCGGCGTAATGAGCTGGCGGATTTCGCCAGCGTCAAGGCCAATGGCAAGATCGCCATGAAGCTTGACCCGGGTGATGAAATTATCGGCGTGGCCATCTGCACGGATCGTGACGATATTTTGTTGACCAGCAGTAAGGGCAAGGCCGTGCGGTTCCCTGTTCCAGAAGTGCGCTTGTTCCGTGGCCGTGACTCGGTTGGCGTACGGGGGATTCGCCTGGAAGAGGAAGATAAAGTCATTTCGCTATCTGTCCTGGGGCATGTGGAGTCAACGCCGGCCGAAAACCGCTCCTATCTCAGGCAAGCCGCTGTGATACGGCGTTCAACCGATGGGGACGCCAATGAGGAAGCACCGGATATCAGCATGCCCGCCGGCGAAGAGGATGACCTGGAGACAGGCGATCTGGAAGAAGCGCAATTGAGCACCGAACGCTATGGTGAACTCGGCGCGTACGAACAGTTCATTCTCACTGTAAGCGAAAATGGCTTCGGCAAACGTTCGTCCGCCTATGAGTATCGCATCTCCCGGCGGGGCGGCAAGGGAATCTGGGCCATGGCGGTTTCGCCACGAAACGGACCCATTATTGAGGCTTTTCCTGTCACGGATGACGATGAGGTCATGCTGGTTACAGATGGCGGCCAACTGATCCGCCTGCCGGTCAATGATATTCGTATCGCCGGTCGCATGACCCAGGGCGTAACGCTGTTGCGCACGGCTGAGGGTGAGCGGGTGGTCGCTGTAGCGCATCTGGCCGATGCTGGTGAAGAGGCAGGAGATGGCGTAGAAGGGGATATT
>Ga0073924_1000067_pt1 | contig 19876 bp, 19 predicted proteins | sample GWRWT4_14Oct14_FD_70957 | JGI IMG/M metagenome (GOLD analysis project Ga0073924, IMG submission 70957) | Sand microcosm microbial communities from a hyporheic zone in Columbia River, Washington, USA - GW-RW T4_14-Oct-14 | ecosystem: Engineered > Artificial ecosystem > Sand microcosm >...
CGGATTGGATCGTGCTCGATCTGTTTTCCCAGGCCGAACACGACGAGGATGCGCAGGCGGTGCTGGTGAGCCCTGATGGCGCCTTCCTGGAGCGCGTTGCAGAGCGTATTGCGGCGCGCTTGCCCGGTCAGCCGCGCCGGGAGATCATCGCCCGCGCCCTGGCCCGGCGGGGGGCGCTGATCGAGACGCGCGATTTGGCCGAGGCGGCGGAGATCGCCAACCGTCTGGCGCCCGAGCATCTTGAGCTGTCAGTCGCGGATCCCGAGGCCCTGCTGCCCCTGATCCGCCATGCGGGCGCCATCTTTCTCGGGCGCCATACGCCCGAGGCCATTGGCGATTATTGCGCGGGGCCCAACCATGTCCTGCCCACGGCCGGCACCGCCCGGTTCTTTTCGCCGCTGGGGGTTTACGATTTCCAGAAGCGCAGCAGCCTGATCCAGTGCAGCCCGGCAGGCGGGGCCGCGCTGGGGCAGTTGGCGGCCTTGCTCGCCCGTGGCGAGGGCCTGGAAGCGCATGCGCAGTCGGCTGCGGCTCGGGCGAGCGACCCATGAACCAGGACAATGCTGCCCTGAGTCGGGTCCAGTGTTGTGTACGCGAGGATATCCAGGCCCTGGCGGCCTATGCTGTGCCGCCCGCAGCCGGTCTGATCAAGCTCGACGCCATGGAAAATCCCTACGACTGGCCGCCCGAACTGGTTCAGCCCTGGCTGGCGGCGGTCGCCGGCGCTGCACTCAACCGCTATCCCGATCCCGGATCACGCGCCTTGCTGCCCGTGTTGCGCACGGCACTAGGCATCCCTGACGCGGCTGAGGTGCTGCTGGGCAACGGATCGGATGAGCTGATCCAGATGCTGATCCTGGCGGTGGCGCGACCCGGCGCCGTGGTGCTTGCTCCCGAGCCGACCTTTGTCATGTACCGCCTCATTGCCCACTGGCTGGGGGTGCGGTTTGTGGGCGTGCCCTTGCGGGCGGATGATTTTGGCCTGGATCGCGCGGCGATGCTGGCGGCCATTGCCCAGTATCAGCCGGCGCTGGTGTTTCTGGCCTGTCCCAATAATCCCACCGGCAATCTTTTCGATCGGGATGATGTGCTGGCCATCCTGGATGCGGCGCCCGGCGCGGTGGTGGTGGACGAGGCCTACGCGCCGTTCACCGCGGCCAGTTTCCTGGAACAGGTGGGCTCGCGTCCGGAACTGCTGGTGATGCGTACCTTGTCCAAGGCTGGATTGGCCGGACTGCGGCTGGGGATTCTGGCTGGCCCCGCCGCCTGGATTGCGCAGATCGACAAGGTGCGACTGCCATACAACATCAATGTATTGACGCAGATCACGGCCGAGGTGGCATTGCGTTATCCTGCCGTGTGGAAGGATCAGGCGGCCGCGATCTGCGCCGAGCGGGCCATTCTGGCGGCCCGACTGGCGGCGCTGCCGGGGGTGGCGGTCTATCCTTCCGAAGCGAATTTCCTGTTGTTCCGTGTGCCGGCGGGGCACGCCGCCGGCATTCATGAGGCATTGCGCCAGGGCGGTGTGCTGATCAAGTCCTTGGACGGGGGGCATCCGGCTTTGAATGACTGCCTGCGGGTCACGGTCGGCAAACCCGCGGAGAATGCAAGCTTCCTTGACGTTCTGACCCGTAGCCTGATGTCTTTGCGGGGTATTGCCGGCAAGTAGGCAATGGGGACACGCGGGTGTAAAATCCCGCTCGCATTTTGCCCGCTTGTGCGGGTTAATCACGGGTTGATGGGGACGCGCTCTAGCGCCCGCCCCGGCATCCCATGCCAGACATGTTGCTAGGAGAATCCCGGGAATGAGCAATGATGGGGGTGTCGATACCAGTCGACGACGCTTTCTGACCGTGGCCACGGCGGCGGTGGGTGGCGTCGGTGCGGTCTTCGGAGCCTATCCCTTCCTCGCCGCCATGCAGCCCAGCGCCCGCGCTGAAGCGGCTGGCGCGCCGGTGGAAGTGGATATCAGCAAACTGGAGCCCGGCGCTCGCCTCACGGTCGAGTGGCGAGGCAAGCCGGTATGGGTCGTACGGCGTACGCCGGAAATGTTGTCCAAACTGACGGGACTGGGGAGCGAACTGCGCGATCCCAATTCCGACCAGGATCAGCAGCCGAGCTATGCCAAGAATGCCCATCGGTCCATCAAGCCGGAATTCTTGGTGTTGGTCGGGATATGCACGCATCTGGGCTGCTCGCCGACTTATCGGCCCGAACCGGGCGCCAGCGATTTGGGCAGCAACTGGCCGGGCGGTTTCTTCTGTCCTTGCCATGGCTCCCGCTTCGACATGGCGGGACGGGTGTTCGCCGGGGTTCCCGCCCCGCTCAACATGGCGGTGCCGCCCTATCGCTTTGTGGGCGATACCCGGGTAGTGATCGGCGATGACAAAGGAGCGGCCTGATGCGCAGTGTGATGAGCAATGCCCGTGAGCTGATGCTGTGGGGCCTGGATTGGGTCGATAGCCGCTTTCCGCTCACCAAGATGTGGAAGGAGCAGGCGTCCGAATATTACGCGCCCAAGAACTTCAATTTCTGGTACTTCTTCGGCAGCCTGGCCTTGGTGGTGCTGGTCAACCAGTTGCTCACCGGCATCTGGCTGACCATGAACTACAAGCCCAGCGCCCAGGACGCCTTTGCCTCCGTCGAATACATCATGCGTGATGTGGACTGGGGTTGGCTCATCCGCTACATGCATTCGACGGGTGCCTCGATGTTCTTCGTCGTGGTCTATCTGCACATGTTCCGTGGCCTGCTCTATGGTTCCTACCGCAAGCCGCGCGAACTGGTGTGGATCTTCGGCGTACTCATTTTCCTCGTGTTGATGGGTGAGGCCTTCATGGGCTATCTGCTGCCATGGGGACAGATGTCCTACTGGGGCGCGCAGGTGATCATTTCCCTGTTCGGGGCGGTTCCGGTGGTGGGCGAGGCGCTGTCCCAGCTCATCCGCGGGGATTTCGTGGTCTCCGACGCCACCCTGAACCGGTTTTTCGCCCTGCATGTGATTGCCATGCCGCTGGTGCTGCTGGGGCTGGTGATGGCGCATCTGATGGCGCTGCATGAAGTGGGTTCCAACAATCCCGACGGAATCGAGATCCACGACAACGAAGATGAAAACGGCATTCCGCTCGATGGGATTGCCATGCATCCCTATTACACGATCAAGGACATTTTCGGGGTGGTGATCTTCCTTGCAGTCGCTGCGGTGATCATTTTCTTCGCCCCGGAGTTTGGCGGCTATTTCCTGGAACACGCCAACTTCCAGCCGGCCGACTCCTTGCAGACCCCGGTGCACATTGCCCCGGTGTGGTATTTCACGCCGTTCTACGCCATCCTGCGCGCCATTCCCGACAAGCTCGGCGGTGTCATCGGCATGGGCGGGGCGGTGATGATCCTGGCCTTGCTGCCGTGGCTGGATCGCTCCAATGTGCGCTCTATCCGCTACAAGGGCCCGGTCTACAAAATCGCCCTGACCCTGTTCGTGATCAGTTTCCTGGGGCTCGGGTACCTGGGGATGAATCCACCGAGCCCGACCTATACCCTGATTGCCCGGGTGCTCTCGGTCATCTATTTCCTGTTCTTCCTGGCCATGCCCATCTACAGCCGGCTGGATTCCACCAAGCCCGTGCCCGATCGACTGACCTGACAGGGGGAACGATGAATATTTGGAAACGGATTGCATTCCTGGGTTTCTCGCTGTTGCCGATGACGGCACTGGCCGCGAGCGAAGGACTCCACCTGGAGTCGGCCAACATCGACGTGAGCAATGTTCAGTCCTTGCAGCGGGGCGCCCAGCTGTTCAACAACTACTGCCTGAGTTGCCACTCCGCCAAGTTCATGCGCTATTCCCGCATGGCGGAAGATCTGGGGCTTCCCGAAGATCTGGTGCGCAACAACCTGATGTTCGCGGGGGACAAGATCGGCGAGACCATGACGGTGGCCATGCCGGCGCAGGATGCGGCGGTCTGGTTCGGCAAGGCGCCACCCGATCTGACGCTGACGGCGCGCCAGCGTGGCCCGGATTGGGTGTATACCTACCTCAAATCCTTCTATCTCGATCCCGCAAAACCGACTGGTGTCAACAACCTGGTCTTCAAGGATGTGGGCATGCCCCATGTGCTGTGGGAATTGCAGGGCTGGCAGGCGCTGAAATCGGCTGACGGGCATGCGGCTCCTGCCGAACATGGAACAGATGGGGCGCATGATGCGGGGGCCGAGTCGCCCTTCGAGCAGGTGACCCCCGGTCGCTTGACCCCTGAGGAATATGATCGCAGCGTGCGGGACTTGGTGGCCTACATGAGTTATGTGGCCGAGCCGATCCAGCTCAAGCGCACGCGGGTGGGCATCTGGGTCCTCCTGTTCCTGGCGGTGTTTGGCGTGTTCGCCTACCTGTTGAAGAAAGAGTATTGGAAGGATGTCCATTGAGGGATATTGCTGCCCGTCATGGACGTAGATCTTCCTGTGGCAGGGGGGCTGCTGCCGTGGCTCCCGCGCACTCCCTGATCCGTCGTTGAGGAAGCGCGCCATGGGCCCAGTCGTGTCCCGTCGCTCAGTCATGACCCTGTTTTCGAAGGCCGATTGCCCGGATTGCCATCGGGTGCGCATGGTCCTGGCTGAAAAGGGCGTGAACTGCGAGGTGGTCTACCCAGACCCCGTGCGGATTCAGGAAGACCTCTTGGATCTCAATCCTTATGGCAGCGTACCCACCTTGGTCGATCGCGATCTGGTGCTCTATGACGGCCGGATCATCCTCGAATACCTGGACGAGCGATTTCCCCATCCGCCCCTGATGCCAGTCGATCCGGCATCTCGCGCCCGCTTTCGCATCGCCATGTTGCGCATGGAACGGGACTGGTACGCGCTGATTGCAGCAATTGATGCGCCCGGCGAAAAAACCCGCCCGGCACTGCTCAAGCAGTTATTGGCGTCCTTGCTCCAGACCCAGCCCTTGTTTGCCAATCCGCCTTACTTTCTGGGCCAGGACTTTTCCCTGGTCGATGTCACCATGGCGCCCCTGCTGTGGCGTCTGCCGCATTGCGGGATCGAGCTGACGCCAGAGGCTGCTGCGTTGCGGGATTATGCCGAGCGGCTGTTCCAGCGACCGGCGTTTGCCCGCAGCCTGTCGCCGCAGGAAAGCGCCATGCGGCCCCTTTCCCCCTGAGGCATTGGTCGTCATGCGTTCCCGTAAGCCCTATCTCCTGCGCGCCATCCATGAATGGATTTGTGACAGTGGGATGACCCCTCATGCGCTGGTCGACTGTAATCAACCCGGCGTCCAGGTTCCCCCGGAGGTGATCAAGGACGGACAGGTGGTTCTCAATCTGTCGCCGATGGCCGTTCACAACCTGGCCCTGACCAATGAGTTCGTGGGGTTCTCAGCCCGATTTGGCGGGCAGGTGCGTCAGGTGAGCTTCCCGCCGACCGCCGTGCTGGCGATCTACGCCAAGGAAAACGGCCAGGGCCTGATGTTCGGGGAGGCGGATGACGGCGACGATCCGCCGCCGGAGCAGCCTCCCACCGATGCTTCCAAGGGTGGGGGTGCTCGACCGCGGCTCAGTGTGGTGAAGTAGGCGCCGCTTGATGCGTGCAGGGGAACATCAACCCCCTTCAGCCGTCCGCGCCAAAGGCATTGGGTATCCATTTGATGCGCGCTTCGGGGAGCTTGCCCTGCAGAGACACCACATCGAAGCGCATGGGGCGTGCGGCGTGCCGGGGGTGATGCAGTAGGTAGGTACGGGCAGCCAGCAGCAGGCGTTTTTGTTTGCTTGCAGTGACCGTTTCCTCCGGCGTCCCGAAATCGGCGCTTGCGCGGTGGCGAACTTCGACGAACACCAGCATCCCCGAGCCTTCCATGACCAGATCCAGCTCCCCGCCCCGACATCGATAATTGCGTGCCAACAGCGCAAGCCCGTGCGCCTGCAGATAAGCCAGTGCCTGCTCTTCAGCCCACGCGCCTTGATTGGCTGTCATGGAGCGGCCATCGACGCCGGTTCATCGGCTGGCAATCCGGGTACCACTCGCCCATTGGCGAAATAGGCCCAGGGCAGGTCGTGACGTTCTATGCGCCCGTCCGGTGTCATGGACAGCATGCCCGTTGCCCCCGCCAGATGCAGTTCCTGCAGGGCGGGATTGGCGGCCAATTGTTGCCAGATGTGATAGGCATCGAAGCCGAAGGCCTGCATGCGCGCGAACGCGGGATCAACGGCCATTTGCGCTCCCTGGTTCGCCGAGAGTAGCCAGGGCATTTCCGGGAAACGCACGGCATCCAGATCCAGGTCGGCTACCCCGTCATGGGTTCCGGCATCAATCGCGGAGGTGGCGTAGATGGGCAGGTTGCCGGCGCCCACGAAACGGATCTGGGGGCGCAGCAGGCGCGCTTGGGGTGCAAAGGCAGCCAGAAAGAGCATGTCCGCATCGCTCGCGCCGGCCCACCCTTGCCTCAGCGGCGCCTGGAAATCGGATTCGGTGGGCGCGTAGCGGGTAGTGTGGCGTATCCGGCCACCGCGGGCGGTGAAAGCGCTGTCAAAGGCCATCAGCAGGCGCTCTCCCCATTCGTTGCGGGGGATGACGACCCAGGCCTGTCGACGGCCGCTGGCCAGAGCTTGTTGGGCCACAGTGCGTGCCTCGTCCTCGGGCGGTAATCCGAACTGGACCAGTCCGGCCCGGGTGACATCCGCTCGATTCAAGGCCAGCATCGGCAAGTTGACGGGAACTGCCCGCACCACCGCCTCAACCGCCGGCTTGTCCAGGGGGCCGATGAGCGCGCGGGCGCCGACCGCCAGCGCCTGATTCGCTGCGGCGGTCGCGCTGGCAGGTTGATCCCCGATGGGGAAGAATTTCAGCGTGGGTCGTTGTTCCGGCGCCTGCTCCAGATAGGCTCGCAGGATTCCGTCCTGAATGGCCCGGCCGGCGCTCCCCAAGCGGCCCTCGGTGGGCAGCAGCAGGGCGATGACCGTCCCCTCGCTGGGGCCGGGCGTGAAGTATGCCGCAGGATTTGCGGTTAGCGGCGCATCCTTCCTCGGTGCTTGGATCAGTGTTTGCGCTTGGGATAGGCGCGCCAGCGCCTCCAGGCGTCGTGACTCCAGCGGCGGAGGAAGCGGTCCGGCGGCGCGCTCCAGCCAGCGTCGGGCCTCCTCAGGACGCTGCTGGGCCAGTCGGATTTCCCCCATCAGCAGGGCGTAGCGGGCCTGCTGATCTGCCGTTCCGGGGGTCTCGGCCAGTGCTTCCAGCACCTGGGCCGCGCGCTGGATTTCCTGCTTCTGCAGCCAGCCCTGTGCTGCCGCCAGTCCCGCTTCGATGCGGGCATCGCCCGTGGCGGTGTCGAAAGCGGCTTGCTGAATCCAGGGGTCTGGGTCGGCACCCGCAGCGGTTTGTGCGGTTTGCGGTTGCAGGGTGGAGGGTGGCGTGCATGCGGTCAGCACCGTCATCATGGCCAAAGACACGGCCAGGCGGATCATGCGGTTACGCAGTGCGAGCCACGGTGGAGGGCAGGGGGTGAGGGGTTCGCAATGCGGTTTTTCCATGTGCGAGGAGTATCCGGTGAGGGAAGAAGAGGTGTCAACGCAGACTGGGGAAGTGGCGCCCGGCGTGCTGTATGTGGTGGCCACCCCGATTGGCCACCTGGGGGATCTTTCCTCACGCGCTCTGGCGGTATTGGGCGCGGTGGACCTGATCGCCGCCGAGGACACCCGCCATACCCGCGCGCTGCTGACCCATTTTGGTGTTCAAAAGCCGCTGGTGTCCCTGCATGAGCATAACGAAAGCCGGCAGTTGGAGATGCTGCTGTCGCGCTTGGGCGAAGGAGCGGCGGTCGCCCTGGTGAGCGATGCCGGCACGCCGCTGATCAGTGATCCGGGTTACGGACTGGTCAACGCGGCGCTCGCAGCGGGCATTCGTCTCAGTCCAATTCCCGGGCCTTGTGCGGGCATTGCAGCGCTTTCGGTGAGTGGCCTGCCGACGGATCGTTTTGTGTTCGAAGGTTTTTTGCCGCCCCGCGCCGCTGCGCGTCAGAGCCGGCTCAGGCAGCTCGCTCAAGAGACTCGCACCTTGGTGTTTTATGAATCTCCCCGGCGGCTGGTGGATACCGTCGCGGATATGGTTCTGGTGTTGGGCGCGACGCGTCCGGCCTGTATCGGACGCGAACTGACCAAGCGCTTTGAAACCTTCTATCGCGGCACATTGGAGCAGTTGCAGGCGGAATTCGCCGCTCAGCCGGATGCCTTGCGTGGGGAGTGCGTGCTGATGGTGGCCGGTGCCGCGCCGTCGAATCTGGATCTTTCTGCGGTCAGTCCCGAGGCCGCGGGCGTGCTGGCGGATCTGGTTAGCCAGTTACCCGCCTCACAGGCCGCCCGCCTCATGGATCGCTGGTTTGGTGGTGGCCGTGCCCACTGGTATGCGCGCGCAATCGCCCTGCGCGGTGGAGAATGAAATATAATGGCAACGGAGTCGGCCAGGCAGTCGCTCTTTCGGCCGTCATGGCGGAAAGGGAGGAAAGTCCGGGCTCCATAGGGCGGGATGCCAGGTAATGCCTGGGCGGCGCGAGCCGACGGAAAGTGCCACAGAAAATAAACCGCCGACGGCTTTCGGGCCGGGCAAGGGTGAAACGGTGCGGTAAGAGCGCACCGCGCTGGTGGCAACACGCAGCGGCACGGTAAACCCCATCCGGAGCAAGATCGAATAGGGGAACACAGGGCCTTCGAGTCCGGCGCGCGGCCCGTGCGCTGTTCCCGGGTGGATCGCTCGAGGTGCGCGGTGACGTGCATCCCAGATGAATGACTGTCCACGACAGAACCCGGCTTATCGGCCGGCTCCCTCTTACACCCCCAGGGTCCCGCGAAAGTCCAAGTCTTGATGTTTTTCTTTACCAGTTTTCGCTAATGGGCTGATTCAAAAAGGCTGCCGCTACCCGTCTCGACGGCGGTGCGGCAGTGCTTTTTTCCTTCGCGTAAGCATTTGTAATCAAAGCCAAAATCATTTCCCTGAAACCTCCTTTTTTGCTTGACAGCGCGAGCCTGGAATTCCATAGTGTGTTCGTGGTGGAGAATTGTGGCGGAAAGTGGCGAATTGGGGGCGATAGACGACGTGTTCAGGGGGGCCAGCCAGGTAGCGATCGACGGCAAGGGCCGGATGGCGATTCCAGCGCGCTATCGGGATCCCCTGACGGCGGCCTGTGAAGGCCAGATGGTGGTGACGGTTGATCGTGAGCAATGCCTGCTGGTGTATCCACTGCCGGCATGGGAGGCGGTGGAAACGGATCTGATCCGCTTGGCGAATCTGGATCCTCGGGCCCGTCAACTCCAGCGCTTCCTGATGGGCTACGCCACCGAGATCGTGATGGATGGCCAGGGTCGACTCCAGCTGACCCCGCCGCTGCGCAAATTCGCTCATTTGGAGTCCCGTGCCATGCTCATCGGTCAAGGCCACAAGTTTGAGCTGTGGGCCGAGGAGCGCTGGGAGCAGAACCAGACCGACTGGCTCGCCGGCCCGAAAGAAGGGCTTGGTGAAATGCCCGCCGCGCTTCAGAACCTGACGATCTGAGGCGGCGGGAACATGGAAACATTGCATCGGCCTGTTCTGCTGGCCGAGACGCTGGAGGCATTGGCGCCCCGCCCCGTCGGTCGCTATATCGACGGGACTTATGGCCGCGGTGGACATGCGGAACGTCTTTTGGATGCCTTGGGACCGGAGGGACAGCTCATGGTCGTGGATCGCGATCTACAGGCGGTGGCCCATGCCCAGGCGCGTTGGGCGCAGGATTCCCGGGTGACGATTGTGCATGGCAATGTCGCGGATCTTTCGGGCTTGGTCATCGCAGCCGGCTGGGCTGAGGGTCTGGATGGCATTCTGTTCGACCTGGGCGTGTCTTCTCCTCAGATCGACAACCCCGAGCGCGGTTTCAGCTTCATGAACGACGGTCCGCTGGACATGCGGATGGACGTTTCCCGCGGCCCGAGCGCTGCCGAATGGCTGAATACGGCAGAGGAAGCCGAGTTGGCGCAGGTGCTGTGGGTCTTCGGAGAGGAACGTCATTCCCGCCGCATCGCCCGCCGCATCGTTGAAGCGCGCATCCAGCAGCCCCTGACCCGCACCCGCCAATTGGCCGATCTGGTTGCCCAGACCCTGCCGCGTGGCGAGCGCCACAAGCATCCGGCCACGCGCACCTTTCAGGCCGTGCGCATTTTCATCAATCGGGAACTGGAATCCCTGGAACGCGCCTTGGCCGCCGCCGTGAATCTTTTGGCGCTGGGTGGGCGGCTGGCAGTGATCAGTTTCCATTCCCTGGAAGATCGCATCGTCAAGCGCTTCATGCGCGCCGGCGTGCAGCCACCATCCGATCCGCTGGGATTCTTCACGCCCGAACCCACACTGCGTTGGGTGGCGCGGCAGGTGCGGCCCAGCGTGGCCGAATGCACCGAGAATCCGCGCGCGCGCAGCGCCACGCTGCGGGCCGTGGAGCGGTGCGCATGAGGGGGGCCAGCATGACGCTCACCGCCCTGTTGGCGCTGGCCGTTTTCGGGAGCAGCCTGGGGCTGGTTTATGTGAAGTTCCAGAACCGGGAGCGGTGGTCCGAGGTGCAGCGCTTGCAGGAAGAGCGGGACGAACTGGAAGGAGAATGGAGCCGCCTGCAACTCGAACTCGCCGCCTGGGCGACGGCGCCACGCATCGAGCGGCTGGCGCGCGAGCGACTGGGGATGGTGACCCCTGCGCCCAAGGATATCGGGATCGTGCGCGATGAATAAGCGCCTGGGCAATCCGGCGTGGGCTTGGCGCAGCCGGCTGATGGCGGTTTTCCTGGCGGCGCTGGGCTTGGCGCTGGTCGCTCGCGCCGTGCACTTGCAGGTTTTCGACAAGGGCTTCCTCCACGGTCAGGCGCAGGAACGCCATTTGCGGGTCATGGAAACATCCGCGCATCGCGGCATGATCATCGATCGCCATGGCGAACCCTTGGCCGCGAGCACGCCGGTGGATTCAATCTGGGTGAATCCGGCTCCCTTCATGGCACACGCGGGCGCCGTGGAACAACTGGCGGCCACGCTGGGCATCCCGGCCCGCCCGTTGCGCGAGAAGCTGCAGGCGCGCCAAGGCCGTGAATTTGTCTACATCAAGCGCCATCTGCCCCCGCAGGAAGCCAAGCGCGTATTGGCGCTGGATCTGCCCGGGCTAAATGCTCAGCGCGAATATCGGCGTTACTACCCCACGGGCGAAATCAGCGGCCACTTGCTGGGCTTTACCAACATCGACGACCGGGGACTGGAGGGGTTGGAGCTATCCTTCGACAGCTGGCTGCGCGGGCAGCCGGGACAGCGCCGGGTGCTCATTGACGGCGGCCGCAAGGTCATCGACGACCTGGGCGAGATCCGCGAGGCCCGCCCGGGCCGGGATCTTCAACTCAGCCTGGATCGCCGGATCCAGTACCTGGCCTATCGCGAGCTGAAAGCCGCGGTGATCGCCCACCAGGCAAAGGCGGGCTCGGTCGTGGTGCTGGATCCCCGCACCGGGGAGGTGCTGGCGATGGTCAGCCAGCCGCCCTTCAACCCCAATAATCGGGAAGCGATATCGCCATCCATCGCGCGCAACCGGGCGGTCATGGACCTGTTCGAGCCCGGCTCCACGCTCAAGCCCTTCATCGTGGCCACAGCGCTGGAGCAGGGGCTGTTCAAGCCAACCAGCGTGATCGATACCAATCCGGGTTGGTTTACCGTGCAAGGCAACACCATCCGCGACCTGCACAACTATGGCGCCCTGGATCTGGGTGGCATCCTCGCCAAGTCGAGCAACGTGGGCGCCAGTCGCATCGCTCTGGCCACCTCCACCGAAACGCTCTGGAATGCCTTGCGCAATTATGGCTTTGGGGAGCTGAGCGCCAGTGGTTTTCCGGGGGAGCGCGGGGGCACCCTGCGCCATTTCCAGGATTGGCGCCCCATCGACCATGCCACGGTGGCCTATGGCTATGGCCTCTCCACCACGGCCCTGCAACTGGCCAGCGCCTATGCAGTGATTGCCGCCGGCGGCGAGCGGCGGCCCGTGAGCTTCTTCGTGCCCAAGCAGTTGCCTCCGGCCCATCGCCTCATCAGTCCCGCAACGGCTGCGAGTGTCAGCCTGATGCTGGAGCAAGTGGTTCGTGAAGGCACTGCAACCGCTGCCGCGGTGCCCGGCTATCGGGTGGCTGGCAAGACGGGAACCGCCCGCAAATCCGGTGTCGGCGGCTATTCCGAGCGCCGCTACCAGGCGGTGTTTGCCGGTTATGTTCCGGCCAGCCATCCCCGCCTGGTGGCGGTGGTGGTGATCGATGAACCCACGGGCGGGGCCTATTACGGTGGCGCCGTTGCCGCCCCTGTGTTCTCACGCATCATGGCCGGCGCGCTGCGATTGATGGAGATTCCGCCCGACAATCTGCCCGCAGGGGCGGGCCTGGTGCATTCCGCTGAAACTGCGGAGGAACTGGGATGAGCGCAGAGCCGATGCACACACCATCGTGGACACTTGCGGCCTTGCTTGCGCCCTGGGCCAGGGGCGTCACGCCATTGATGGATCGGGCGCTGAGCGGGCTCACGCTGGATTCGCGCCAGGTGCGGCCGGGTGACCTGTTTCTCGCCTGCGCCGGCCAAGCACGACACGGCCTGACCCATGCCCTGGACGCGGCCGGGCGCGGTGCCCGGGCCGTGGCCTTCGATCCTGCGGGATGGGCCGAGCCCTTGCCGCAACTGGCCATCCCGATGGTGGCGGTGCCGGACTTGGGGGCCCATGCCAGTGCGCTGGCCGGGCGTTTCTTCGGGGAGCCTGCGGCAGACCTGCGGGTGATCGGCATCACCGGCACCAACGGCAAGACCAGTTGCGCCCACCTGCTGGCCCAGACCCTGGGGCATCCACCGGGCGTCGCCGCCTTGCTGGGCACCCTGGGCAACGGCTATCCGGACGCGCTCGTCCCGTCCACCCATACCACCCTGGACGCGGTGGCCGTGCAGGGCTGGTTGGCCCGGTTGCGGGACGAGGGCGCGCGTGCCGTGGCCATGGAGGTGTCTTCCCACGCCCTGGATCAGGCGCGCGTCGCGGCAGTGCATTTCGATACGGCGATCTTTACCAACCTCACCCGCGATCACTTGGATTATCACGGCAGCGAAGCGGCCTACGCCGCCGCCAAGCGGCGCTTGTTCGAACAAGCGGCCTTGCGCCTCGCCGTGCTATGGGGCGAGGACCCGGCATCCGCCGCGATGCGTGCGGCCCTGTCGGCGAGCTGCGAGGTGGTGTGGGCGGGATTTGCGCCTTATCAGGGTCGGCTGGGATCCGGCGCATCGCGGCTGTGGGTCCGGGCGATGACGCCGACCGCAAACGGCCTGGATCTGGTGCTGACGGGGGATTGGGGAACGGGAGCGCTGCATCTGCCTCTGTTGGGACGATTCAACGTGGCCAATGCCTTGTTGGTGCTGGGCGCACTGCTGGGGGGCGGAATCGCGTGGGATGAGGCCTTGCGGCGTATGTCCGTGGTTCGGCCGGTGCCGGGGCGCATGCAGCGGCTGGGCGGCGGCGCGCGCCCGCAAGCGGTGGTGGACTACGCCCATACCCCTGATGCGCTGGCGCAGGCGCTGGCGGCCTGTCGTGAACACGGCGCCCGGCGCGTCGTGTGCGTGTTCGGTTGCGGTGGGGATCGGGATCGAGGCAAGCGCCCGCTGATGGGCGCCGTGGCCGGCCGCCTGGCCGATGCGGTGGTGCTCACCGACGACAATCCGCGCAGTGAGGACCCGGACACCATCATCGCTGCCATCCGTACAGCCATCCCCGCGGGCACGCCGGTGCGTGTCGAGCGGGACCGCCGCGCCGCCATCGTGGGTGCGCTCGAAGCCGCAATCCCGGGAGACTGGGTGCTGGTGGCGGGTAAGGGCCATGAAACGGGACAGATCTTTGCCAATCGGCAGGAGCCGTTCTCGGATGTGGCGGTGGTGGCCGAGTGGCTGGGGGAGACGCCATGATCCGCGGCGATCTGGACCACATTGCCCGCCTGCTCGGGGGCAAGTTGCACGGACCCGCGGCGCCCTTCGCAGGCGTCGCCATCGACACCCGGCGGTTGCAGTCCGGCGCCTTATTCGTGGCGCTGCCAGGCGCTCGAACCGATGGGCACGCTTTCCTGGGGCAGGCTCAGGCGGCTGGAGCCGCCGGGGCGTTGGTGAGTCGGCTGGATGCAGCGGTGGATCTACCACAGGTGGTGGTACCGGATCCCCGGGCGGCGCTGATTGCGCTGGCGACTCATTGGCGTGCGCAGTTTGCCGGGCCGGTGGTGGCCCTGACCGGGAGCAACGGCAAGACCACGGTCAAGGAAATGATCGCCGCCATCCTGGGTGGCCAGGGCCCGGTGTGGGCAACGCCGGGCAATTACAACAACGAACTGGGTTTGCCGCTGAGCCTCCTGGGCTTGGACCCGGAACGTCATTGGGCTGCGGTGTTCGAACTGGGCGCCAATCATCCCGGTGAGATCGCCGAGCTCGCGGCTTGGGCGCGCCCGCGGATTGGCCTGATTACCCAGGCCGGTCGTGCCCATCTGGAAGGTTTCGGCTCTGTCGAGGGCGTGGCGCGGACCAAGGGCGAGCTGCTTGCGGCGCTCCCGGCGGAGGGCGTTGCGGTGATCAATGCCGATGATCCCTTTGCCGCCTATTGGGCTGGCCTGACCCACGCGCGCGTGATTCGCTTTGGTTTTTCCCCCGATGCGGATGTGCGAACCGATCCGGCCCAGCGCCGGATGCTGATCGACAGCGCAGGGGCGCGACAGGTGTTCCGCCTTGCCACGCCCGCCGGTGAAGCCGATGTGGCGCTCGGATTTCTGGGTCTGCACAACCTGCGCAATGCACTGGCTGCCGCTGCCGTGGGGGAGGCGCTGGGGCTGTCCACGGCGACCATTGCCGCCGGACTCGCGCGTGCCCGTCCAGCGCCGGGGCGCTTGAACTGGCTCGTCGGCCAGAATGGGACGCACTTGATCGATGACAGCTACAACGCCAACCCCACTTCCCTCCAGGCGGCGGTCGCGGTGCTGGCCGAACTGGCCGGGGAGCGCTGGCTGGTGCTGGGGGATATGGCCGAGTTGGGTGAGAACGGCGCGGCGCTGCATGGCGAGATCGGGACATATGCCCGTGACCGCGGGATCAGCCGGCTCTATGCGGTGGGGCCGCTGAGCGCATCGGCGGTTGAGACATTCGGAACCGGTGCCCGGCATTACGGGGATCAGGCGCAACTGGTGGCGGGACTCTCGGCGGACCTGGCGCGCTGCGCTGCGCCGCCCACGATCCTCGTCAAGGGTTCGCGGCGCATGGCCATGGAAGGGGTGATCACGGCCCTGCGGCAGGTGGATTGAGATGTTGTATTGGCTGACCCAGCAACTGGTGAGTTACCACAGCGGATTCCACGCTTTCAGCTACATCACGCTGCGAGCCATCATGGGAATGCTGACCGCGCTGGCCCTGGGGCTGTTGCTCGGTCCTGTGCTGATTGAACGCCTGACCCGCCGTCAGCTCGGCCAGCAGATCCGCAGCGACGGCCCGCAGTCCCATTTGTCCAAGGCGGGGACGCCCACCATGGGCGGCGCCCTGATCCTGTTGTGCATCAGCCTGAGCACGTTGTTCTGGGCGGATCTCAGTAACCGTTACATCTGGATCGTTCTGGTCACGACCCTGTTGTTCGGACTGGTCGGCTGGATGGACGATTACCTGAAGATCTACCGGCGTTCCAGCAATGGCTTGAGCGCTCGCCAGAAATACCTGGGCCAGTCGATCGTTGGCCTGGCGGCGGCCTTGGCGCTCTACCTCACCGCGCAGACGCCTGCGGAAACCACGCTGATTGTCCCATTCCTAAAAAATGCGGTCTGGCCAATGGGTTGGCTGTTCATCCCGTTTGTCTATTTCGTCATCGTTGGCACCAGCAACGCGGTGAATCTGACGGATGGCCTGGATGGCCTGGCCATCATGCCGACGGTGCTGGTGGCGGCGGGGCTGGGAGTGTTCGCCTATGTGGGTGGGCATGCCCAATTCGCGACTTACTTGGGGATTCCCCATATTCCCGGGGCGGGTGAGATGCTGATCTTGTGCGCGGCCATGGGCGGCGCCGGGCTCGCCTTCCTCTGGTTCAACACCTATCCCGCGATGGTGTTCATGGGCGATATCGGCGCGCTGGCCCTGGGCGCCGCCCTGGGGACGGTGGCCGTGGTGGTGCGGCAGGAAATCGTGCTGGGGATCATGGGGGCGGTGTTCGTCATGGAAACCGTCTCGGTGATGCTGCAGGTGGCTTCGTTCAAGCTCACCGGCCGGCGCATCTTCCGCATGGCGCCCATCCATCACCATTTCGAACTGATGGGCTGGCCCGAGCCGCGGGTGATCGTGCGTTTCTGGATCATCACGGTGATCCTGGTGCTGATCGGTCTGTCATCCCTGAAGTTGCGGTGAGGGAGGATCCGATGAAGCCATCCACCCGTCCTGCCGCCGTTCCCGAGACCGTCGTGGTCGGCTTGGGCGTGACCGGGCTGTCGGTAGCGCGCTACCTCCATCGCCAGGGGGAGCCGTTTCGGGTGGTGGATACCCGCGCGCATCCGCCTCAGCTGGCCGCGTTGCAGACCTCCTGCCCCGGCGTGACGGTTCATTGTGGACCCTTGTCGGCGGCGTCCTTCGCTGGTGCCAGCCGTATCCTGCTCTCTCCCGGCGTGGCACCGCAGGAGCCGGCGCTGACCCAGGCGCGCGCGCTGGGGGTACCGGTGGAAGGTGATATCGCCCTGTTCGCGCGGGTGGCGCGGGCGCCGATTGCGGCGATCACGGGGTCCAATGGCAAGAGCACGGTGACGGCGCTGCTCGGCGAAATGGCCCGAGCGGCGGGTCTGCGGGTGGGCGTGGGGGGTAACCTGGGCACTCCGGCGCTGGACCTGCTGGCGGATGACATTGACCTGTATGTGCTGGAACTGTCCAGTTTTCAGTTGGAGACTACGGAGGCGCTGAATGCCCGCGTGGCCACCGTGCTCAACCTCTCGGAAGACCATATCGACCGCCACGGCTCCCTGGCGGCCTATGCCGCCACCAAGGCACGCATTTTCCGGGCCGGGCCGGGCCGGGAACCGCCGCTGCGAGTGCTCAACGCCGAGGACGCGCGGGTGGTGGCGATGGCTGCGCCCGGTGAGCCGGCCCGCTGGTTCGCCCTCGCCAGCGAGGATCCCAGCCATTACCGCGTGATCTCTCGCCAGGGACGCCGCTGGCTGGCCGCGGGAAGTGAACCGCTGCTGCCGGTGACAGAGCTGACGCTGGTGGGCGAACACCATCAGGCCAATGCCCTGGCGGCCCTGGCGATGGCTGATGCACTGGCGCTGCCACGAGCAGCCGCCCTTCAGGCCTTGCGCCAATTCCGGGGACTGCCCCATCGGACCCAGCTGATTGCCGAGGTGGGCGGGGTGCGCTTCATCGATGATTCCAAGGGCACCAACGTGGGCGCCACAGTCGCCGCCTTGCGCGGGGTGCCGGGTCCCTTGGTGCTGATCGCCGGAGGCCAGGGGAAGGGGCAGGATTTCTCCGCCTTGCGGCCCTGGGTGGCGGGCAAGGTGCGGGCCGCGATCCTGATCGGCCAGGATGGCGGGGAACTGGCGACCGCCCTGGCGGGGGCAACCGCCATCGTGCGCGCCGGCGCTCTGGACGAGGCGGTCCGGCTGGCGGCCCGCCATGCCCGCCCGGGGGACGCGGTGCTGTTGTCGCCAGCCTGCGCCAGTCTGGACATGTTCCGCGACTATCACCATCGCGGCGAAGTTTTTGCCGCAGCGGTGCGGGAGTTGATGCCATGAGCGCGGTGAGCCTTCCCACATCGGCTCGACCAGCCTCCAGGGCTGTGATCCTGGCGCGCCTGGATGCGCCCTTGCTGCTGGCCGCCCTGGCCTTGCTGGCACTGGGATTGATCATGGTGGCCTCTGCCTCCATGCCGCTGGCGGATCATCAGTTCAACGACCCGTTGCGCTATTTCCGGCGCCAACTGCTCTATGCCCTGCTCGGGCTGGGTATCGGCGCGCTGGTGCTGCGGCTTTCCCTGGAGCGACTGCAGCAACTGGGTTTCACCCTGATGGCGATCAGCTTTGCCCTCCTGCTGGTGGTACTGGTGCCGGGGGTGGGCAAGGTGGTCAACGGCAGTGCCCGCTGGCTGGATCTGGGGATACTCCGGATTCAGGTGTCCGAACCCGCGCGGCTCGGTTTGTTGATTTATCTCGCGGGATTTCTCGTGCGTCGGCAAGTGGAGGTGCGCGATACCTTCTTTGGGGTCGGCAAGGTGATGGCGCTGCTGGCGGCCGCGGGTGTGTTGCTGTTGAGTGAACCCGATCTCGGCGCGGCGGTGGTCTTGACCCTGGCGGTCATGGCCATGCTCTGGGTGGCGGCTGCGCCGATTTTGCCTTTCATAATCCTGTTGGGATGCGGGATGGGGGGGCTGTATTTGCTGATTGCCCTGTCACCTTATCGCCTGGCCAGGCTCACCGGTTTCATGGATCCCTGGGCGGATCCCTTCAACACCGGTTTCCAGCTCACCCAGTCGCTGATGGCGATCGGCTCGGGTCACTGGTTCGGCCTGGGGCTCGGCAGCAGTGTGCAAAAGATGTTCTACCTGCCCGAGGCCCACACCGATTTTCTGTTTGCCATCCTGGCCGAAGAACTCGGTCTGATGGGTTCTCTGACGGTTATTGCGCTCTACGCCCTGGTGTTCTGGCGCTGCTTGTGCATTGCCGACACGGCGGCGCGGCGCGGGCGTTGGTTCGGGGCGTATCTCGCGATGGGGTTGGGGGTGTGGCTGGCCAGCCAGGCCCTCATCAACATCGGCGTGAACATGGGCTTGCTGCCCACCAAGGGCCTGACCCTGCCCTTGATGAGCTATGGCGGCAGCAGCCTGCTGGTGGTGTGCGTGATGATCGCGCTCATCCTGCGCGTGGGGATCGAGAATGCCGAACCGGCTATCCCGTCCAATCATCGGGAGCGGCGGTCATGAGCGGCATGGTCCTGATCATGGCGGGCGGTACGGGCGGGCATGTGTTCCCGGCCCTGGCCGTGGCCCGGGCTTTGCGCGCGGATGGCATCGCCGTAGCCTGGCTGGGCAGCCGCGGCGGGATGGAAGAGCGGGTCGTGCAGCGCGACGGGATCGCCTTCCACGGCATCCGCATCCGGGGCCTGCGCGGCAAGGGCGTCACTGCCTGGTTGCTGGCGCCACTGCGCCTGGCCGGGGCAGTGGCCGAGGCGCTTGCCGTCATGATCCGGCTGCGCCCGCGCGTGGTGTTGGGCATGGGGGGCTTTGCGGCGGGTCCCGGCGGGCTGGCGGCCTGGCTGTTGCGCCGTCCCCTGGTGATTCATGAGCAGAATGCCGTGGCCGGTTGGACCAACCGCCTGCTGGCCCGTTTGGCGCGGCGGGTGCTGGGGGCGTATCCGAATGTCCTGGGATCCGTCGAGGTGGTGGGCAACCCGGTGCGTCCGGAGATTGCCGCCCTGCCCGCGCCCGAGGTGCGGCTGGCCGGTCGCAAAGGACCGCTGCGGGTTTTGGTGTTGGGCGGGAGCCAGGGCGCGCGCGCCCTGAATGCCACCGTGCCTGAAGCCTTGGCCCAACTGCCGGCAGGAATCGCGGTCGAGGTGATCCATCAAACCGGCGTTTCGGAGCAGGCGCAGACCCAGCAGGCCTATGCCCGGCTCGGGGTGCAGGCGGAGGTACTGGCGTTCATCGAAGACATGGCGACGGCCTATGGCTGGGCTGACCTGGCGGTCTGTCGCGCCGGCGCCCTGACACTGGCGGAGGTGACGGCAGCCGGCGTCGGCACGGTGCTGGTGCCTTACCCCCACGCCGTGGACGATCACCAGACCCGCAATGCCGAGTATTTGGTCGCGGCTGGCGCCGCCGT
>Ga0073924_1000071_pt1 | contig 19315 bp, 36 predicted proteins | sample GWRWT4_14Oct14_FD_70957 | JGI IMG/M metagenome (GOLD analysis project Ga0073924, IMG submission 70957) | Sand microcosm microbial communities from a hyporheic zone in Columbia River, Washington, USA - GW-RW T4_14-Oct-14 | ecosystem: Engineered > Artificial ecosystem > Sand microcosm >...
CAACGCCACCCACACCGCCGCTGACCGGGACGAGAGCCGAGCCGCCGCCCGCCAGCCCAAACGGGAGACTCACCGGGCAATTGTGGGGCCGCCGGTTTAGCCCACGGGCATCCAGGTGGCGGGCCTGGGCCACCACGATGGAGACATGTACATGATATTACGCATCAATAGCGCAGCAACGCCCCCAGCCTGGATGAACGGCGCACCCACCTGGATGCGGGATCAATGGCACCATTATTGTGCCCACGCCGTCATCCAGGATATGCGCGCCGTGGCGCTCTGGTGCGCCGCCGCCCTCGCCGCCATGACCGAGGGCACCCGATTCTCATGGATCTCCTCCACCCAGGAGCACGCCGCATGAATGTCGGTATCAACCCCGATATCAGAGCCAGGATGCGGTTCTCAGTATCAAAAAGACCTGACGGTCTTACGCTGCACTCGCATCTGACGCATGCTTCCATGTTCGTGCCGAGCGGAGATGTGGATGCGTTGACCGCAATCCTGGACTCTGATCAGCGGCGTTCGGCCACGCCGCTACGGATCACGTCAATTGGTCCAAGTCAGCCGAATAATAACTTTGCCACCCCCGCTGATGCAATGCCGGCCAACCAACCGACGATTACCAACAACCCGCGCTGGATATTGTACGAGAGCGTCAATTTCTCAAGCTGGTCTTTAAGCTCATCCGCGAACAAGCGCCCTGATGTGGTGGGGCCGCCCCACCTCAAATCGACAATCTTATTGTCCCCCAAATTACTGACCAAATACGTGCCCTCCGCTTTGCCAGAGTCGATGAGCTCGGCCGCGAGTCGGCGATCAGCCTCCGAATTCGGACCGGAGATCAGTATGCGTAAATATTCGCGCTTCCAAGATGAACTTTGGTTTTTTTGGGTGGGGGTCATCCTCGGTGTCCTCACGCAAGTTGCTCTTGACTATTTCGGCTGGTGGCCAGCATGAGTGCCAGCGAGATCATCGTAGTGTATATCACCCTGCTTTTACCAATCCTCGCCGCGTGCGTCGTCATGGCCGCGGTGGCCGACTACATCGTCGAGCCCTGGCTGCGCCGGCGCGATACTCGCCAGCAGGCTGGGAAACGATGAATATCGCCGACCGTATGCTCGAAATATACGCATCGGGCAGTCACGCCGCGCGCATGGGCGAGCACCTCAACCCGTACGATCCCGCCACCGCCGAGCACCACTGCTGGGCACACGGCTGGCAGGATGAGATATGGGAGATCGATGATGCCATCGAGGCGTTAATGTCCGGTGGACCCCACTGCGGCGGCATCGTCGTCGACGGCCTCGGGCGCGTATTGGCCCAGGCGCGGCCGATGGAAGGCGGTGCGGCATGAGCGCGATCGCAGTTGACGGCCTCACCCCTGACGAAGAACGTAGCGAGCAGGCGCACCGACATGCAAAACAATATGTCGAGCATGCTTACCCGCACTCAGACAGTCGAGAGGACAGGGAAGCGCAAGAGATACAGTGGGAGGAGGCTGGCGCCTTGGCCGGCTGGCGCTCATGGCCAAAGCCGCCCGCCAGCCCCTACGACACGGAGACAACCGCGCACGGCATATGGATGAGCAGTGCTCTCAACGCGTTTGAGTGGCGACAAGTCCACCACGAAGAGGGCTGGCACTGTGTCGGCGTGGATAACTGCACCTGCGCGGGCTGCGCAATTGGCGGTGCGGCATGAAACAGAATAGACCTGCCAAACACGGTTGCTCGCGGTGCGCGGACACCGGATACCTCGACCTGGACCAAAGCATTTTTTGCAACTGCGCGCGCGGCTGCTGGCATCTCCTGCGCTACCTGCAATCCATGGCCGAAACACACCGTATTCAATCCGAGCGCTATGCCCAGAACGCGAGCGACGTTGAACAAGCCATGCGCGCCAAGTTCGGCCACGCGCCAGACACCAAAAAGGAAACGACAGCATGACGCGCTCAATCTACAGGAGTGGTCGAGTCGCCCACGTCTGGCATCGCCAGCGCCCGGATCTCACCGGCCACTATTTCATCGTCCGTGGCGGCCGCGAGATCGGCCCCTATCGTGATGCGCATGATGCACCAGCCGCATCCAACGTATCAATCACCAGGATACCGCGGCGGAGCGATGCGCCATGAGCCATATCATCCACTTTCCCACCGCCGTGGCGCAGGCCCGCGCCTGGATAAGCAGGCGCCTGATCGAGCGCGGCCAGCCCAATACGATACGCGGATCATCCCGCACCGGCCACAACAGCGCCAGGGCGCAATTCCTGCGCGACTTCACCCGCATCATGCGCAGCGCGAAGCGCCCCCCGCATTGGTCACACGCCTGCCCAGGCGTGAGCGGCATCACCGTGGGTTTTATCGGCAGCACCTGTTGCCCCTATTGCGGGCAGAAGGCCCCACAACCAGGAGAGCACGCATGACGCATTACACCACCCGCCGTCGTCCCATTCAGCCCGACAACATCCTGTTGCCCCTGCTGGTACTCGCCACCCTCGGCGGCTGCATCCTCGGCATCATCCTCTCCATCGCACTTGAACTATGAGCGGTGGCGCGATGAAAACAAAAAGAATCGACCGCAACCATACCGGGCATCGCATCGGCGAGCATCATCACCGAGCGGTGCTCAACGATGCCGAGGTCTGCAAAATGCGTGAATGTAACGATAACGGCGTTGGCTATCGCCGGCTCGCCAAAATCTTCGGCTGCGGTATAAGCACGGCGCGAGACATCATCACCTATCGCACGAGATGGAGCGCATGAACGCCGAGTCCCACCCGGAACGTCGCGTCTGCGTAGGTTGCGGCGAAACAAAACCGCCATGTTGTTTTTATAAAAACGGCCTTGGAGGAATTCGCCGCGAATGTAAAACATGTTATTCAGCCAAAACAAATGCGCAGAAAAAAGCGGCGCGGCGAAGCGCGCCACATATAAAAAAAATAGCACACGCCGAACAACAATTGCGTCGCATCATCGACGGCCCGTGGCGGAAACACCCATAACGTGGCTACCGCCGCCGAACCCGACACGAGTTCGCGGATGATCGCAAGTTCGCCTAACGCGGATCGACAAACTGACGGGTTGGCCGGACACCCTAGAGAACGGCGACAACAAACCGGAGATAACGATGAACAAGGAAACCTATGATGCCGCCGAAACCCTGGCCGACCTCGACGCCGGCCTGTTCTTGCAACAACTCTCGAAAGCAATCAGCGATACCGCCATCGCCACCGTAATGAACGGCGACAAAAAAAAGCAAGGCAAAGTCACGGTCGAATTCGTGATGGTCCGCATCGGCGATAGCCATCAGATCGAAGTGAAACACTCGGTCGGCTACGACAAACCCACACGGCGCGGCAAAGCCACCGAGAAATACACCAGCATCACCGCGCTCTACGTCGCAGGCGACGGCGCGGTTTCAATCGTGCCGAGATCGCAAACCGATATGTTCCTGCAACGTCAAGAGCCGGCGGACAAGACCTCGCACCGCGAGGCGTAACAGGCCACACCTACCGACACCAACAACCACCACCAACGATAGAGGGACCATACCATGTTGACCAAAGACGCCATCGACCGCATCGTCGAACTGGGACACACCGCGCATACCCTCGATGACAACATCATAACCCTGCATCCGATCGTTACCCTGCCCGCGGGCGCGCAAGTCGTCGATCTCGAGAAATACATGGCGACTCCGGCGCGCATGCGCCGCGCCTTCTCGGCCACCCGCATCGGTGAATTCAGCGACTATATCAAGCACCACATGCTCACGGCGGGCACCGCCATCTTCGTCGCGCCGGACGGCCGCGCCGCACGCGCCATCATCGACTACGGGTCGCACGACGAGCCGCAGTGGGGCGACCACACCGCCCAGCTCACTCTACCCACCACACCGGAATTTACCGCGCTTTCGGCCCTGGTCGGCAAGGCCCTCACGCAACGAGACCTCATCGAGTACCTCGAAGACTGGGGCACCATCATCACGCCGCGCATCGGTGAGCAGGAGATATCACTCGCCGCCGCGCTGGACGCCATTCGCAAAGTAAAGATCAGCCAAAAGGCCAGCACCAGCCACACCGAGGGCAATTTCAACGCGGCGCGCACCGCGATGGAGGAGATCGAAGCCAAGAGTGGCGCCGGCCGGCTGCCGTCCGACTTCATTGTGCGCTGCCCTGTCGTTCACGGCACGGCTCTGCGTGACATACCCGTGCGACTCTCACTGATCACCGGAGGAAAGCCCCAATTCCGCGCCCGCATCGTCGCCCTGGAGCTGATTGAAAAAGACCTAGCGGAAGAAGTCGAGAACCTCATCCGAGGATTTTTCCGGGGCACCGCCGCGCTAGTGTTCATCGGCCAAATTAAATAACGGCCATGATCATCGGACTCACCGGCCCCGCCGGATCAGGCAAAGACACCGTGGCGGATTGGCTCGAGGCGGCGCATGACTTCCATCGCATCGCACTCGCCGACCCCATCCGTCGCGGCCTGTCCGCCATGCTAGGGATCTCGCCAAAAGCGTTCGCGCCAGGCATAAAAGAACAGCCCATCGGCTGGCTCGGCAAATCACCGCGCGAACTCATGCAAACACTGGGCACAGAATGGGGCCGGCGGCTGGTCGCCGATGATATCTGGTTGCGCATTGCTGAGCGGCGCATAGAGCGTTTACAAAAACGAACCACATTCGGACTGGTGATTACTGATATTAGATTTACAAACGAGGCGGCGTGGGTGCGGGAAATAGGCGGCAGTATATTGCACACCCACCGCCAGGCGATAGATGAGGTGCGGCCGCATATCTCCGAAGCGGGTATCGAATTCAAGGCCGGTGACGTCCGACTCTACAATGACGGCACCATAGATGATCTGCACAACCTCATCGATTTATTAATGCTGGATATGTGATCATGGACAAGCAGGCATTCATCGATCAAGCGATCACCCATCTTTATCAGCACGGCATCCGCAAGGGCTCAGTAAAAGCATTCTGCAAACGCCATAATATGGCGCTCCACCAAGTGCGGCGCCGCGCGCTGGCACTCAACGTGGTGCAGCCGCTACGAAAATCACCGGACTGGACAGAACCTGAACTCGCCCTGCTGGAGCGTTATTACCACAAAACGCCCCAGTCCCTACGGCAGATATTCAAGCGCGCGGGTTACTCGCGCAGCGAGGTATCCATCGCCACCAAGCGCAAGCGGTTAAATCTATTCGTCGCCGATGCGGATGTTTATTCATCGTACCGCCTCGCCATCGCCATGGGCGTGGACTCCAAGACCGTCACCCGCTACATCACCAAGGGTTTACTCACCGCCACGCTTCGCGGAACACAACGCAGCGACGCGCAGGGCGGTGACGTGTACCAGATCACCGCGCGCAACGTGCGCACATTCATCATCAACAACGTGGCCACCATCGATTTTCGCAAAATCGATAAATTCTGGTTGGTGGATATGTTAACGGGGTCTCACCATGACTAAGACAACGCCTGAATTGCAGGAGCGCCCAGAATGACCGCCCTCACCCTCTTCGCCAGCACATTCGCCCTGGTGTTTTTCCTCGGTCTGCAATCGCTCAACGTCAACGGCGGCCACTACCGCGCGGCGTTTTTCACCTCATTCGGCATCGGACTCGGCAACCTCATGTTGTTCAAACTCGCGCCAGACGCCACCGGCATCGAGATCGCCGCATTCCTGTTAGGCGGCCCGTTCGGCATCATCGCCAGCATGCAATTCCATCGCCGGTTTTTGCGGAGGGTGAAACCATGACCAGCAATGCTAACAGTCGCCCAGCCACAACCCAGCCAGTAAAACCCGCGGGTGATGCGACGGCGCTCATCAAACTGATTGCCGCGCAGATAGTCGCTGAGCATTTCAGCGGACAAACTGCTGGCACAATGAAATATAAGCAATGAACGTAACTGGCGCGCTGAAGATTCGACGCAGTTATACCGCGAGGTGACCATGAAAGAGAACAAATACCACGAATTGGACAAGCAAGTAAGCGAACATGTTCTGGCCAAACTGCTCACGGACGGCGTGACTGAATACCCGGCCGTGTGCGATTGCTGCCGAGGCACGGGACGCGACCCGATGAGCGATAACCTGAATTGGTTGCTATGCTCGAATTGCGGCGGCAAAGGCAACTACATGGTAGCGGTATAACGTGGAGCTAACCGGCCCGCAAACTGCGAACGACGAAAGGAGTAACAGCGAATGTTAGACGAACTGACCCAGACGGCCAAGATGCTAGAAACCTATGCGCAGGAATGTTTCCCGACCAATGAAAACGGCCAAGTGCATTTCGCGCGCGTGATGATGGAGAGCGCCGCGCCTATGCTGCGGGCGGCGGATGCGGAGATAACGCGTCTACGCGCGCTGGTGAAGGCCGCACATGGCGCATGAGACAGCGATCATAACGCCCGCACCGGCAAGCTTCTTGTAGCAATGCTGGACACAGATTTTGCCCGGTCATACAGACCGGACCTGATACCGCCTAACGCAGAGGTGAGCCGCGCATGAATAGCTTGCAGGAAACATGGCAACGTTTCATACGTCGGATCGACCTACGGGTTAGCCGTCTGCGTTGCTGGTGGGATGGATGCGCCGGACACCCACAAGACCCGTCTCCGCCAGACCATCTAAGCTGCATGCGATGCGATGATGTCGTTAGCTATGGCGACCTGGTTGGGGATACGCGGCATGCGCGTTTCAAACATTTTTGCAGTCGGTGGAACGTGCGGCGATTGTGGCCGAAACGATGCCCTGAATGCGGTCGCAGATTTAAGCACGATGACAGCGTGGATCATATCCCGTTCTGATGGATAACAATGAACACTACGAACGAGGACTGAGGGCATGAACACACAAGAAACCAACCACGCAGCGGCCTGTCCGCACTTGAGCTCAGGGTTAGACGCCGCCACCCACTTGCTTCTATGTTCTCACTGTATAGGCAGTTCGACGACGTATTACAAGATGCGCTGCGTGGTGTTGGGAAAAACGAAAAACGGAAAGATAAAAATTCGCGTTTTCGGAGAACGTAATTGGGCGGGGCGGGATCACGTGAGCCGTATCCGATACGTGGATTCGTGGAGATTGACTGAGGCTCCTAACGCAGAATTTTGATAAAGGAGAGGGGCAATCTGGTCGAAGACGTCACGTTTGGTCATTTTCGACGGGGTGGCGAGGACGAGGACTATTGGCATTTTTACCCATCCGCCCAATGCGTCCTGAACGCTGGCGCGTGCAAGAGGCTGCGCGAAAAGCTTATCGAATTGAACGCAGCAATTAAGTGACGCCCAACGTGGAAATCAGGGGCTGACGCGGGCAAGCCGATGTCTGCCGCCGACTCACTGCACCACATGATCTTGGAGTACGCAAAAGTTGCGAACGGCGGTACATCGGATGTCGTGACAGCTTCGCGCGAGGTGACGCACAACGTGAATTAGACACCAAAAATGGTGTATAACTACTACAGCAATCACACCATGATAGTAATTTATGCGCCACGTGCTGAGCTATTTATGACGCGTGGTTGATCAGAATGGAGCTGATATGTTGACACCCTCTATCTACGCCCGCTATAGCTCGGACAACCAGCGCGAGACATCAATCGATGATCAATTCCGCGTGGGCCTCATCCGTATCGAGCGCGAGGGCTGGCCCGCGCCGCTGAAATTCAGCGACAGCGAAATCTCCGCCGGTACACCCACCCTGCTGCGTGCGGGCGGCCGTGCGCTCATGATGGCGATTCGCGCCGGGCAAATCGACGTGCTAATCATCGAATCACTCGACCGATGCTGGCGGGACATCGTAGATCAGGAGCGCACGGTGCGCGAGATCGAGCGCCGCGGCGTGCGCATCATCGGTTTGTTCGACGGCTACGACTCCGCGCGCGAGGGCCGCGAACTGGAGCGCATCATCAAAGGCGGAATGAACCAGCAATACCTCCGCGACCTCGCCAAAAAAACCCATCGAGGCCTCAGTGGCCAAGTGTCGCGCGGCCTGTTCGCCGGCGGCCTGCCCTACGGATACCGCAGCATCGACGCACCCGGCGGCCACCGCCTGGAACCCCACCCCGACCAGGCGCCCTGGGTGCTGTGGATCTTCCAGCAATTTTCCGGTGGCATGTCGGCCCGCGCCATCGCCCACCAACTCAACACCCGGCGTATCCCCTCACCGCGCGGCGGCACATGGGCACTCTCCGCTGTCCACGGCCACGCCAAATACCAGACCGGCATTCTGCGCAACCCCATCTATGCCGGCCGTTACATCTGGAACAAAAGCCGGTGGGTGAAAGACCCCGACACCGGCAAGCGCGCCCGCATAGAGCGCGACGAAACCGAATGGCAAACCCTGGATCTGCCAGAGTTGCGCATCATTGAGGATGATCTATGGCGCGCCGTCCAATCCCGGCTGCGCGGCCCCAGCGCGCGCGGCAAGGGCCGTCCCGTCCGCTCACCCTGGAGCGGCCTGCTGCGCTGCGGCCACTGCGGCGGACCGCTCATCGTCGCCGACGTGCGCGCCTACGCCTGCGGCCGCCACAAAGACCGAGGCCCCACCGTTTGCCCAGGCATGCGCGTCCATCGCCGCGTGCTCGAACCACGCCTATTGGAGATCACCCGAGAGCATCTGCTGGGTGAGGACTCAATCGCCGCCCTGCGGGCCGAGGTGGCGCGCCTGGCCCGTGAACACGCCGGCACCGCTGGCAGCCGCAGCACCGTGGCCAGGAAGCGCCTGGCCGAACTCAATGGGGAGATTAACCGATTGACCGACGCCATCGTGGCCGCCCCCTGGAGCGAGGCCATCCTCGCCCGCCTCAAAAGCGCCGAAGCGGAGCGTACCAACCTCACCGCCGAATTATCGACCTACCAGGCTGCCCCTACAGCCGAGATCATCCCCGGATTGATGGATAGGTACAGGGCCAAACTTGCTGACCTGCCTGCCGCGCTCGCGAATGAGCCAGACAAAGCGCGAGACGCGCTTCGCGAATTGATCGGGGAGGTGACGGTGATTAAAGAGGGCGAGGATTTATGGGCCGAACTGCCCGCCTATGGCGGAGGCATGCTGCTAAATGTGGTAGCGGGGGGGCGCTACAGTATTAAAAAGCACCGTTACCGCATAGCGTAGCGCATTATATTTACCGCCCCTATAAATTGCAATCATTTAAAAACAATAACTTAAATAATTCTCAATCTTTATTTAAAACAGTTTACTAAAACCGTTGACAGGTAATAAACTGTTACCTATGATTAACCCATGCTAGATCGATTATCTAGCTACCGCGCCTCGGGAACCAGTAGGCAGAAATCTCAGAAGGAGATATGACATGAAAAAAATCGAATACACCGCACGCGATGGAAAAACCATCATCACCCTCGTGATCCGCGAGCACCTCAACAAAGCTATCGTCGAGAGCCAGATCAACGGCAAGTACAGCGGCAGCACTGACCTGCCCTCCCCCGTGCCCAAGGGTGCCCCGGCCGGCACCGTTGCCGCCGTCGGCGGTGTCGGGCTCACCGCCGAGCGCCTCGCCGAAGTGATGGCGGAGCTCGACGCCCTCAACGCCGAGATCAGCGCCCGCCCGGAAGTGCAAATGCAGCGCCTCATTGATCAGCGCACCCGGCTCGCCGAGGAGATCGGCTATATTCTCGACGCCGCGCATGAGGCCTACGTCAACCGCATCGAGCGCGCGTCGGAAACGGGTGTGATGCGCAAGGGCGGCCATGACTACGACGCCGACGAGGCCGCCGCCCGCAAGGCGCTGGCCGAGTTCGACGAGGCTCACCCCGAGGTGCTGGCCAAGATCAAGGCGGACAAACAAGCCGACATCGAACTCAACATGTGGAACTAAGGCACACCGGCCGGCCGAAAGGCCGGTCCCCGGTGGCCGGCAAAGCGAGTGATCTACTCCCAACGTTACGCCAGGATGAATTCCGCGATATTACTCATGAATTTCGACGACTTGCAATGTATTCGACGCCTTTTTTGTGGAATAAACTATATACGAAAAGTGTTGACGCCGGAAGTGAGATATGGTTTAATGTTCCTACGGTAGCAACACAATAAGGGGCCCAAGATGAACACCACGAACCAGATGCCTGCCACACAGAACGAAGCCTGGGGCTTTTGGGGCACGCTCAACGAGAAGGCTGACGCCGCATGGCCCCTGGCGATGAGCGCCATCTCGGACGCCACGGACCAGCCCCTCGAATCGGTGCGGATCTTCCTCGACAGCAGCCACGGTCGCCATTTCGCTGACGAAGTGCAAAACGGGCTGCAACAGGGGCGGACCCTGCTAGACGCGATCAACGCTGCTACCCAGCGCTGGATGAGCTGGACGATTGGCCGAGTGACATCCCGCGACTACGGCATCCCGCGCGGCCTGCCTTACCTGACGGGATTTGTGATTTATAGCGAAGTAACCGAATAAGAGATTGAATATCAAGCCGCAGACAGCGGGAGGGGAACCGGCCCCGTTACCTGCCCCGCTTCGGCGTGGCCATTTACCGACTGCTGAGGAGAACCCAGATGAACGTGAAAGACCGCATCAAACAAGCATCGGTTTGTGAAGTTATCGACCTCAACGAGAAAGAGAAGGACGTGTATAGAGGCGCGGGCCGCAAGTTGGCCCGATTCGTTAATGGGCAACTGGTCGAATTGTTCGACCCACTCTATCACTCGCCAGGCGAGCTGGATGACGAGGCTGCGGCCAACGTTGCGCTGCGGGCCGCGCTGGACTGGGCCACGCATGCGAAGGATGAAGTGTGGAGTGTGATGTGCAGCTGCTACCAGCTCTGCGAGCCGAGGCCGTTTATCGTCACGGATGCCGCCGCCGTCGCGCGCCTCGCGCGGCAAATCGGCGACGATATTGCTGATTGCTGCTGATAATTATGGTCAACCACCCCAACCTCAATAAACGCCCCTGCCGGCCGCGGGACCACCTCGCGGCTGCGGGCAAACTCTATCCCGCCGCGTGGCGCCAGGTGGACGAGTTCCGCGCGGCGCGCGGCAAATCCGTGCCGCAGTGGCCGGACTGGTGTTTCCTGCCGCTGTCCGCGTCCTACGCTATTATCAGCGCCGATGCCGGCCTGCAACGCCTCACGCCGGCCCTGGCCGGCGACGTGTCGCGTCTCGGCGCCCTCGCCGCGTGGCGCGTGACGCAGGGCATTTATCGATACGATCCCACGCTGTACGCCGCGCTCGTTGATACCCCGCTCGCCGGTGACATCCCGTGCGATGTGCTCTATCACCTGCCCGAGTGGTGCGTGTACATCGAGACGCCAGGCCGCGAGCTGGGCGAGGGAAATACCCTGCACGGTTTTTTCGCGCACCTCGAATGGGATGCTAACACCGGGCGCACCGAATTGCGCCTGGTGCTGGATAGCGACAACTCGCTGATAGGGCTGCCGCTCCACCTCGGCGCGTGGCCGTTGGCGGAGGCGATGGCGCGGGCTGTTGCCGAGGCTCAGCGGCAAGCTGTCATCGCGGGCAACAGCCGCGACGCGGCGAAAATCGCCGAGCATCCGGGCGCGCCGGCAATGATGGTGCGTGAGCTGGAGCCGCTCATGTCGCTACTGCTCTACGTGTGCACCGCCAATGCCGAGATCGGCGACGGCAGCCGCCGGCCCGAACACCCGCGCCCGAAACGCACGAAGGCCGGCTGGCGCATGTTCCCCGCCGACAAACCCACCACCTGGGATGTTGGCGTGCGCCTCGGCGCTGCGCTGCGCCGTGCCGTGCATATCACGCGGCGGAGACCGAGCAACAAGAGATCGATCCCGCTACCGGCCGTGCACGACCAAGAGCGCATATTCGCCGTGCGCATTGGCACACGTTCAGGCACGGCGAAGGTCGCGCCGAGCGGATGCTGAAATGGCTGCCGCCGATCCCCGTCAACGTCGAAAACATCGGCGATCTGCCGGCCACCGTGAGACCAGTGACATGACCCCCGAACAATTCGATATTTACGCCGCGCGCTGTAACCGCCAATTCCGCGATGGTCGATCATGCTCCGCGGCGCGGCGGGTGCTGGTCGATGGGCTGGGCATCACCGAGGCAGGTAACGAGGCCGGATTGCAAAAACAAGCGGTGCATCGAGCGGTCGCGCGCATCGAGCGCGAGCATCGTGCAACGGTCGGCTGCCCGCCTGGCTGGGTGGTGATCACCGTCTGCGTGCCGCCGGCAGAACCCGCGTTTGCGGTGCGCTCCATCGAGCGGAATGAATGGAAAAAAGCCGGCCTGATTGTCTGATGATTACGCCAAATCGTAGATGAGTGTGAATGCCCTACCCCACACCAGCCCATTCGTGTGGTCCGCATCGTACACCACTAGGCGGGCGGTGTAACGGCCGGCAGGTACATCCGGCGCGGCGCGCAAGGTGATCTCAACGATGCCTGTGCCGCGCGACCAATCAAACACACCCGGCATAACATCACTATCAACCTCCAGCGTAATGCCACCGGCCTCCGGTATGAGCCTCAGCATGGTGCGGGTAACGGCGGCGCCATCAATCGCCACTCCGTCGGCCAGCAGCTGGAACGCGATCTCGTTGTCGCGCGTGGGATAGGCGCGTTCGATGGCGGCGGTGGCACCGGTCATATTTCATTCTCCGTCATGCAAGGATTGGATTGCATCGTTTTTGCCTATCCATCTTACACTGGCGCCGCAAACCCGATCTTCTGTTGAGGCACGTTGATGGGGTTGGACACGGTGAGAACCTGATCGCCGGTCTCTTCGTTCACCACCAGCAGCCGCGGCGTGCCGCCGTCGTAAAACGCGATGTGCAGATCCTCGCGCACCTCATACACCGAGGTGGCATCCAGCGCGGTGGCGAGGGTGTTGCTGAATGTGAGTACGGTGGCGGTGTTGGATGCGATGTAACCCACTTGTCCGGCGCCGGTGCCGCCGGTGATGCGCGCAACCTTGCCTGCATAGGCATTCGTCGTCCAGCTCTTGCTCGAGTCTGTGAGCGTCGTAGTGCTGCCAGCGGTCGCGGTGCCGTTGCTCAGCGCCGGCACGCTCACGCCGACGGTGCCGCTCTTCGCGGCCACCGTTACTTCGCGGCCGCCGCCGGATCGATTGCCAAGACTCACGTCACCAGAAGCGATGTTAATCTCATCGCTGACGCGTTTGCCTGTCGGGTACAACGTACTGGCCTCGGATGCGGTGGTGGGTTTGCCCGCGCATATCGTCATTTTCAGGACACCGCCGCCCCAGTTGGCGTTGTTGCTGATCTGCTCCAGCCCTTTATCCATGACATCGTTGTGATAACTTTTTCCGGACATGATGACCCTCCTAAATGGGCCGCAGAATGCGGCTTGTTGTCTTGGTGACTAATCGGTGTTGCGTGGTGACGGACAGCAAATCGGTATAGATGACGTTACCCAGCGCGAGATCAAACACGCTGACTGCGGGCATAGATGCATCCGCGTAGGCTGGCAGAGCCGTGAGGTTGTGCGTCTGCGCGATCACGAGAGCCTCTATCGTGGCGTCAGACATCATCTCCGCCAGCGTGAGCGAGTGCTGCTGAGTCAGGGCCACGCTATCTATCGCCGCGGCAGCGGCAATATCGGCAAGCACGATATTGTGCGCGGCGCTCTGGTCTACGGCGACACCCGGCACGGAGGCCGCCGCAGAAACATCGGCGACCGCGATCTCATGTGTTTGCACGAGCGCGACGCCTTGCATCGCCACATCCGCCGCCGCCGCGTTGGCGATAAGACTGTGCGTTTGCGTAATCACCACCGGCGGCATGTCCGCCAATGCGGCCGATTGCTCGATTGTGAGATTGTGCTGCGCGCCCTGATCGATGCCCACGCCATCTATTGCGGCGGATGCCGCGACAGCATCGGCCGACAATGAGTGCATCTGTTCGACAGTGATGCCCGTCATATCAGCCTGCGCGGCGACATCCAGCACCGACATGCTGCTGGTCTGCGCCAGCGCCACGCCTTGCGTATCCGCGGCGGAGCTCATGTCGGCCACCACCAGGTTATGTACCGCGCTCTGGCTAATAGCGACGCCGTCCATGACCGCGTCCGCCACGGCGTCACCGACGGCCGGAACGTGTATCTGTTCCAGCGCGACCGATGCCATATCTGCCGCCGCCGTAACACTCGGCACAACTAGATAGTGAGTTTGATTAAGCGTGATTGATGTAAGGTCCGCCGCGGCGGCTACAGGAGCAAGTGCCAGCGCGTGTATCTGCTCAACACCTACACCATCAACTCCGCTGGAGACAGCGATATCTGTTACAGCTATGGCGTGGGTTTGTGTAAGAGCAACCGATGCCATATCTGAAGACACGGCAATTGGACCGAGGCTTAAGTTGTGAGCACCGCCGCCCGCCGCCGCCGTAACGCTCGCCCTCGGCCCTATCGGATACTGCCACGATGCGGCGGTCGCATCGGTATCCTGTAGTCGTGGCCCGCCGGGATATTGCCAACCTGACATCAGGTGGCTCCGGGATTAACGTATATGGTGGTGCTTGGTTTTGTGAGCGCCAGACTTAATGATGTATAACCTTTAAGATTGACTGTAAAACTCGGCGCGAGCTTGGAGCTTGTTGGAGTAGTGATCCCTGTCGTGCTTGCCCATGCTCCGGTTCCCGCGCCAGCCGTCAAGTTTGATGCCCCCGCAAGGGCATCGCTTGCAGATAACAGCACGGTGGCCAGTGGATTGGATGAACTACCCAGATACTCGGTTATTGAATAAATGTCGGCATCTGTCAGCTGCCCATCCGTTAGCAATTCAATAACCGGCGTCTTGGCGCCGGTCGTCGAATATAGCAAACCTATCTCAGGCGATATGAGTCCGCCGTTAGATGAGCTTGCGTTTGCAGAGGTTGTCATTTTCCACGCGATGTGCGTTGTTCCGTCTGTTTCGCCAGCTGATAAATAACGTACCGTGTCTTCGCGGATCGAACCGTATACATCCTCCACCCACAATTTATAATTTGTCGCGCCGTTATCGAAATTATACATCTCGTACCGGGCGCCAACCGCGGGGACGCCGTCGCATAGGGCCCCTGACCATGACGCGGGCAACGATATATTACGCGCGCGCCACGATACCGCCGTTGTTGTCGTTACCGCCGAGAATATGTTACCGGTCGTTGCGAGACCGGCGAGGTTGAGCCCCATCAGAGTGCCATACACCCCACGCACGTTTGTGCTATTGCCGGATATCAGTTGCGTTGGGGCAGTGCCGCCCGACTCAATACCACCGCCGATCCAGTCGAATCTGCTGGAATTATTAGTTACAGATTGGCCCGACGCGGCGAAGCGAACCGTCGTATTAATGAACCGGACGTGCTGACCGGCTTGCGCGGTGCTGGTGCCGATTGCAATGCGCGACGCGCCATTTGACGAACCAAGTCGCAACTTGCAATCTTTATAAACCTGCGCCGGACCCGCGTTTAGCCCCAGCGACAGATTAGTTGTGCCCGTTGTCCCGGAGGACAGCGTAAGCCCCCGCATGTAAAAGCTGCCGTCCCAGCGCAGTGGATTGGCGCCGGTAGTCGTCTCGCTAGCGCCCGCTGAATATGTATCGCAATTTGCATCGTCAACAGAAACCAAAAATACGCCGCCAGGGATGGTGTAAGTGAGCGCCCCCGCGTTCGAAAACGCATGCGAGTTTGAGAACACCATAAAATCGCCCGCGACGGGCGGCGCTGTGTCGGCCAGGCATGATGTCACGCCGCTGTACACCGACGCCGCGCCGAGCGTGGCGAACGAACCAGTTTGTTTACTGGTGAATCCGCCGCCGGTCGTTCGCGTCCCGAACCCGTTTTTTATGTAAAAATACTTAGCGGCCACGCTATCACTCTACAACTAGAGGCGGTACGTAAGTTCGCAGCATGTTGCGTGCATTGACCAAGGTCTTAATGGCGGCGCGGGCATCTGATAGGGCTTTGCCGGTGAGGCCGGTTGCCTGCTCAATTTGTTGCGCAGTGAGGCCATCCAAATACTCCACGCTATCCAGCCAACCTAGCTCAATCGGTTGAGACAGGAGTCTGCGTACTACACGTAGACGGGCCGCCGACTTGGTGGTGTGCTTAGCCTTTGTCATGTTGGGCACCTTACCGCTCATCGCTTCGCCCTCCAGCTCCGCTTCCTCCGACTCTATCAATTGGGTTTGCAAAGTGAACGCGAATGAATCTACAAATTGAGGCACATCCGTTCCGGCCGGGAGTGACCAGTTTTTGGTGTACGTACCGCCGAGGTGATCGGTGTAGATAGCCGTGACAGATAATTTTCCATCGACCTGTGGTGTGTTATCGGTGATTTTGCTTTTTACGATTGACATTTTTGCACCCTCTATCTTTGTTTAGCTCCGTTCGTACGTCACCGGCACCCACGCCCACGCCCACGCCCGGCACCGGCACCGGCATTTCGCCTCGTATCCCATATCAATAATCTCCATCACTTCCGGCCACGACAGCCGATATAGACACATGGAACATTCCGGCTAGCGGGCCGCTCTTCACTAGCGTGCCGAATGGCACACGACGACCTTGCCGTCGCTCACAATATGCATCGGTTATCTTGTGTTTGTGCAGTTGCCTGCATAGGCGCACAATGTCACCACGCTGCACATTCACGTCATTATCGATTTTCATATACGTCACCGTGACCACACCACAATGAATCTGTGTGACCCGAAACGAAGCCGGGTAATCCGCCTGTGCGCGGCATAGCTCATCCGCTTCCTCCTGACTCGCGGTGATAAATCCCCGCGCACCGATCGGCTGAAATTCCAACACCCAATGAATCACCGCTTTGTCTCCCTGATATGCAGCTCATTGGTTTTGTTTTTATGCCGTTAATTTCCGTCGCCACGCTTAGCCCATTCACTTAGTTCGCGTTGCCTGCCACTGCAATCGTGATATAGCTCGGCTACCTCAATATGATTAATCAGGAGGTCCGCGAGCCGGCCCGTCGGCGCCGACGGTAACGGCGGACACGGGGCCATCGCTTGCGCCGGCGGCATTCGCAGCGGCGCCGAGATTGGCGGCGTTCCAGATGCGCAGGCCGTCAGCGTCAAGCCCGCAATTGCTATCCAGCACCTCCACATATTTGATCACCTCTTTTTCGAGGCCGCGAAAGATCACGCGCGTTTTTTCGCGCGAGGCGGCGAATACCGCGGCGTGCGCAGCGTCGTCCACCGCCAGCTCATTGGATCTTGCAACCATTGTTTCCATTGCCGAGAGCATTCTGGCTTCTGCCGCGTTGCGTTCATGCCGTACGCCCGTGTAATACGCGGCGCCGCATACGAGCACGGCGCCGGAGAGCATGATGACGTAACGATTAATCATATTTTTGCGGCGTGCTGTAACGCTGAACCAACGCGGTGACGATCATCACGCTGGCGGCCACGACACCGTCGGGGGCCTCAACGCCAAAAATAACGCTCACCGCCCACCAGACGATGGTCATACCCGCGCCGGGCAGTACGCCGGCGCTGACGGTTGTGTCGTTGCTGCCTTTCACATGGCGCCCCCCCCTATCACGGCATCAGGTACTTTGTACCGTGATAGGATGCGCCCGAGTGTTGTGACAGTTTTAGGCAAAAACTGTCACTTTTTTTGGTGGCTAGAATAGGCTCATGGCCGCGGGCGGTTTGTGTCCACGCTCGGCGTTGTCGTTCCAGATCAGGAGCTCATGGGACTCGTTACCCCGGCGCCACCCACGGTGTAGGTGATGCCCAGCGTTTGCATGTGCAGCCCGGCGTAGGCCTCGCGCATTTCCGGGATGTCGTTCACGCTGATGACCATCGCGCCTTGTATGCTTCGCGCCAGGTCCCCCATGCGCTGATAATTATCCAGGCCGAATTCCACACCGTATCCCTCGGTCCCCCAATAGGGGGGATCGCAATAAAACAGCGTGTGAGGCCGATCATATTTTTCTACCGCCCGCTCCCACGGCAGATTTTCAACACACGTACTCTGCAGCCTGAGGTGGGCCATGCTTAAATCTTCCTCGATGCGCAACAGGTTCAGGCGCGGCCCAGATGTCGTGGACGCACCGAATCCCTGCGACTCGACCTTGCCGCCGAACGCCAATTTTTGCAGGTAAAAAAAGCGCGCGGCGCGTTGAATGTCGGTGAGCGTTTCCGGCACTGTTGCCCGATGCCACTCGAATACCTGCCGGCTGCTGAGCGCCCATTTGAATTGGCGGACAAACTCCTCAAGATGGTTGCTCACCACCCGGTACAGGTTTACCAGCTCGCTGTTGATGTCGTTAATTACCTCCACCTCTGAGGGTGTTTTGGCGAAATACAGGGCCGCCGCCCCGGCGAACACCTCGACATAACACGTGTGGGCCGGGAACCGCGGCAGGATATGTTCGACCAGGCGGCGCTTGCCGCCGATCCAGGGGATAATCGGTTTGGTCATTGTGAGCCTTTCGTATTGTTGTTAGGCTTGGCCCCGCCGCGACGTCGTGGTGGGGGGGCCTTGCCGAGCTCACAGTGTTTCGGCACTGTGGATTCGGGGCTGGCCGAGTGCTACCAACACTCGGCCAGCCCCTTCTTAAACTTCTACTTCGTAGCCGGTCAGAGTTGGCGCTTCGTCCTTTACCTCCCCGCCTCTCAAAAAGGCCTTGCTGCTCACCGCCACCGCTTGCCCGCGCGCGCGTATCACGCCGCCACCGGGGAGCGTGATGGTGCTGGTGCCGTCGGCGTTGTGCGCGGTGACGGTGCCGACCAGCAGCGGGTCAGAGGGCAGCAGGCGGGCGAAGCGCGAAAATACATTAGCCATACCAGCGTTCCACCTCCACGGTTTGCCACACTGTGAGCGTGTCGCCGCGCTGCGCACTGATCTTCACGCCCAGCACTTGGCCACGCCATGTCGCCAATCCGTCGTCCACCTCGATGAGCGTGCCGGGCAGTAACAGGCCGGGGTTGCCGGGCGCCGGCATGAGCGGGATCTGTATCGTCTCGCGCGACCAGGCGCCGGCGGCGGCCAAAATATTGCGTCCGCGCTCGCGCCCGGCGTCCACATGGGTGATGAGCGAGTCGCTGACCTGTTCGGCCAGCTGGTCCCCCGCGCTGCCGGTGCGCTTGACCCATACGCTCACGCCCTGGGTGGTGCCCATCACGTACACTCCATTGTGGTCAGGGCGCGGCTGCCATTCGCTGGAGCCGGTGGTGAGGATGTCGGCGGTGATCGCCACGCTGGGCATGGCCGTAGCCCATTCCCATGGGCTGATGGGGTAACGCGGCATGATTATGAGCGTGGCCGCCGATTGATGTGACTGCACCACAGCGCCCACGGCGCCGGCGATCTGCTGCAGCGCGCCCATGGTGGTGAGGTCGC
>Ga0073924_1000075_pt1 | contig 19024 bp, 19 predicted proteins | sample GWRWT4_14Oct14_FD_70957 | JGI IMG/M metagenome (GOLD analysis project Ga0073924, IMG submission 70957) | Sand microcosm microbial communities from a hyporheic zone in Columbia River, Washington, USA - GW-RW T4_14-Oct-14 | ecosystem: Engineered > Artificial ecosystem > Sand microcosm >...
CCGAAGTACGCGCGCCGATTCCCCGGCTTCGATGACAAGATCATCGCCCTGTACGCCCGGGGCATGAGCACGCGGGATATCCAGGCGCACATCGAGGAGATCTACGGCATCACGGTTTCGCCGAGCCTGGTCTCGGCGGTCACCGAGGCCGTCATGGATGAGGCGGTCGCCTGGCAGAACCGGCCGCTGGAGGCGACCTACGCGATCGTCTACTTCGATGCCCTGCGGGTAAAGATCCGCGACGAGGGCCTGGTCCGTAACAAGGCCGTCTACCTGGCCATGGGCGTGACCTGTATTGACCTGCGCAGAAACCGCTGGGTCAATACAGGGAGGGCCAGGCCCTCGACTACGATGCCAATGGCAACCTGATTGCCGATGGGCGCTGGCGCTATCGCTACGATGCCGAGAACCGCCTAGTGGCCATCCAGCCACAGGACGTCACCCGCGAGCTTGAATACCGCTTCGGCTATGACGGCCTCGGCCGACGCGTGAGCGAGAGCGGCAATGACAGTCTCCGCAGCCTCACCTGGTGCGGCGAGGAAATCTGCCAATTTCGCAGCAGCGGGGGCAATGCGACTTATCCCTATCCGCAAGGCGAGTGGCGGGCCGGCCGGCGGCTCTACCATGAACGGGATCACCTGGGCAGCGTGCGGGCGCTGCGGGACTTGAGCAGCGGTGCCGTTGTGGCCAGCTTTGACTACGGCCCCTATGGAGCCGAACAGCAGCGCAGTGGCAGCCTCCGCCCCGAGCGCGGCTACGCCGGCATGTACCGCCACGCCGAAAGCAGGGTGGTTTCAAGTTTAAGGTGCAACACTGCCTGCTGAGTTACTGATTTCACTTGAGAAGACATGCCCACAGGCATGTTCGACGGTAGCTGACCGATTCAGCCACCGCCCTGCGGCGGATGCCAGATTGTGCCGCCGCATAACATCGGCTTTAGAACGACACCCGCAGACCCAAGTCGTAGATCGTCGCATCCGCGCCCACCGCTGCGCTGGCCTGAACACCCAGCGGCCCATAGACCGACCAGAGCCCGCCGGCCCGCAGCATGGCTTCGTTGTCGTCCAGGATTCCATCTTGATACAGGGCGGTCAGGTTCAACTCCAGCATCTCCTTCGCCAGGTAGCGCAGGCCAGCGGCGAGCTGGAAACCGTCTTCCTTGCCATCCTCGAAGCGATTGGGGGTGTCGATGTCGCGTCGCAGCCAGGCGGCCTCGCCAATGAAATCCATGTCCGGGGCCAGGGCCTGACGATAGCCGACGCCAACCAGCAGGTCGGAGAAGTCCACGTCCGCGCTGTCCGCTTCCAGGTAGGAATTTTCGATGATGCCGTAAAGCGTGTCGGTAATGCCCAGCGACAAGCGAATGACCGGCCCGTCGAATGTGTCATCGAGGCTGTCTGCGCCATCCCGATCCATCGTCCGGTAGCTCAAATCGACATGGTCATAGCCGATGCCCTGCGCCTGCACCAGGCTTCCTGCCAACAGGAGCGAAGCGCCAGCCAATCCGTTGAACCATTTCATTGCAAACCCCCCAAGATTGATTTATCACCCAAGTAACCGGCGTCACTCATGCACAGATCGCGCCCGCGCGATCGCCGCGCGCACCTGCTCCGGCGCCGTGCCGCCATAGCCTTGGCGCGCCGCCACCGACCCCTCCAGGGTCAACACCGCATAAACATCCGCCTCGATCAGCGGGCTGAAGGATTGCAGCTCTGCCAGGCTGAGCAGCGACAGGTCCCGCCCCTCACGCACCCCCAGCGCCACCGCCTTGCCGACGATCTCGTGGGCATCGCGGAAAGCAATCCCCTTGCGCACCAGATAATCGGCCAGATCCGTCGCCGTGGCAAAACCGCGCCGCGCGCTCTCGCGGCAGTTGTCGCGCTTGACCTCGATCGCCGGCACCATGTCGGCAAAGGCCCGCAGGCAACCGGCCACCGTGTCCACGGTGTCGAACAAGGGCTCCTTGTCCTCCTGGTTGTCCTTGTTATAGGCCAAGGGCTGGGCCTTCATCAGGGTCAGCAGGCTCACCAGATTGCCGTACACCCGACCGGTCTTGCCGCGCACCAGCTCGGGCACGTCGGGGTTTTTCTTCTGCGGCATGATGGACGAACCCGTGCAGAAACGGTCGGGCAAGGCGATGAAATCGAACTGGGCGCTGGACCACAGCACCAGTTCCTCGGAAAAGCGCGACAGATGCATCAGGATCAGGCTGGCAACGGCGGCGAATTCGATGGCGAAGTCCCGATCGCTCACCGCGTCCAGGGAATTCTCGCTGATCGCCGCGAAACCGAGTTGCTCGGCCACGTACACCCGATCCAGCGGATAGACCGTGCCCGCCAGCGCCGCAGCGCCCAGCGGTAACACGTTCACCCGCCGCCGGCAGTCGTGCAAGCGCTCCCGATCCCGCACCAGCATGGCGTGCCAGGCCATCAGGTGATGACCGAAGGTGACCGGCTGGGCCACCTGCAAATGGGTGAAGCCGGGCATGAGGGTGTCGGCCTCGCGCTCGGCCAGATCCAGCAAGCCGCCGCGCAAGCGGTCCAGCTCGCCCACCAGCGCGTCGATGGCCTCACGCAGATAGAGCCGGATGTCCGTCGCGACCTGATCGTTGCGGGAACGCCCGGTGTGCAGTTTCTTGCCGGCCTCGCCGATGCGCGCCACCAGTCGCGCCTCGATGTTCATGTGAACATCTTCCAGCGCCACCGACCACTCGAAGCGCCCGGCCTCGATTTCCGCGCGAATGGCGTCCAGCCCGGCGACGATCTGCTCGCACTCCGCCGCGCTCAGCACGCCGACCCGCGCCAGCATGCGCGCATGGGCGATGGAGCCGGCGATGTCCTGACGGTACAGGCGCTGATCGAAGCCCACCGAGGCGGTGAAGGCTTCCACGAAGGCATCGGTGCCCTCGGAAAAACGTCCGCCCCAGGGCTTGGCGGGGGGTTGCGGAACACTCATGCCGACTCCATTGGGGATAAGGACGCGACGGGCAGACGTTCAAAAGAGTCAACGCCGCCGGATCGCTGCCGATAAGGCGGATTATATCGGGCCAAATCGCAGCCGCGTCATGCAGGTCAGACTTTCACCGCTTTCCGCTTTCTCCGATCTGGGCCCACCACTGGCGCCGGATGGGTTTTTCCTGCCCCAACTATGCGATTTGCGGGTGACGCTGGCGCTGGTGCTGAGCGTGCAGTTGCTGGCTTTCATCCTGACGCTGGCCATGCCGCCGGAGGATTTCTGGCTGCGTTTGAGCCGGGTGTCGCTCTATGCCCAGGGCGTGGCGCTGTCGAGTGCAGGCCTGCTGTGCGGCCTGCGCGCGCGCCTGGCGCAACTGGCGCTGCCACTGGCCAGTGCCCTGATCCTGGCCCTGGTGCTGGGACTGGCCCTTGGCACCGCCCTGCTGGGACAGTTTCTGTTCAGGGATCCGGGCGACATGAGCGGAATCTCGGATCATCTGGCCCCGACCCTGCGCCTTGGCTTCGTCGCGACCCTGGTGGCGGCGCTGGCCCTGCGCTATCTGTACCTGCAACACGTCCTGGCGCAGCGGATGCGCGAGGAATTCACCCTGCGCATCGACGCACTACAGGCGCGCATTCGGCCGCATTTCCTGTTCAACACCCTGAACACCATCACCGCCCTCATCCGCGGTCAACCGCGCGTGGCAGAGGCGGCGCTGGAGGATCTGGCGGATCTGTTCCGCGCCAGCCTGGCTGCCAGCGGTACCTTCGTCACGCTGGCGGACGAATTGACCCTGTGCCGGCATTACCTGCACCTGGAAACGCTGCGGCTGGGCGCGCGGCTGCGCGTGGATTGGGCCACCGATGACCTGCCGGAGCAGGCGTTGCTGCCTGCGCTGACCCTGCAGCCGCTGCTGGAAAACGCCATCTACCACGGCATCGAAACACGGCCCGATGGCGGCACGATCCGTCTGCATGGCCGCGTGGACAAGGGCTTGATTGAACTGTCCCTGCGCAATCCGCACGACGGCAAGCCGCGCCATGGGCACGGCCTGGCCATCGACAACACCCGCCAGCGACTGGCCTTGAGCTTCGGCGCGCAAGGGCGCCTCGATCTGCGGCAAACGCCAACCACCTTCGAGGTCACGCTGGTGTTTCCGTTCCTCACACGCGTGCCCGATGGCGCGGGGCGCGCGATCCCATGAATATCCTGCTGGTGGACGACGAAGCACCGGCGCGCGCCCGGCTGGCGCAATTGATCGCCGAATTGCCGGAGCACCGCGTGGTGGGTGAAGCCGAAAGTGGCGCGCAGGCGCTGTTGCTGTGTGCCCAACTTCCTGTTGACGTCGTCCTGCTCGACATCCGCATGCCGGGTCTGGACGGACTGGAGACCGCCCGGCTGCTGGGTGCCGGCGCCGCGCCGCCGGCGGTGATCTTTGTCACCGCCTATGCCGATCATGCTTTGGCCGCCTTCGAGGTTCAGGCGTCGGACTATCTGGTCAAGCCAGTGCGCCGCGAGCGCCTGATGCAGGCCTTGGCGCGCCAGCAGCACCGGCCTTCGCCACGGGCCTATGGCCATGATGCGCCCGCAGTGGCACCCCGCACCCAGCTGCATGCACGACTGGGAAGCATGGTGCAGGTGGTGGCGGTGGAGCAAGTGCGCTATTTCAAGGCCGACCAGAAGTACGTCACCGTGCGCAACCACGAGGGAGAACTGCTGATCGAAGACTCCCTGGTGCGACTGGAAGCGGAATTTGCCAGTCGCTTCGTGCGGGCACATCGCAACGCGCTTGTGGCCATCGCCTATCTGGAGGCCTTGCACCAACGCGGCGTCCGGCACTGGCTGCAACTCAAGGATTGCCCGGAACGCATCGCGGTGAGCCGACGCCACCTGCGTCTGATACGCCAGGCCCTGCAAAGCACAAGAACCTGACCCCGGCCATTGCAGCCCCTCGGCCGGGATTCTAGGATGGGAACCCTTTCCCTGAATCAGGATCCCGGGCATGTCCGACCGCACCCTGCGCATCGCCACCCGCCGCAGCCCTCTGGCGCTCTGGCAGGCCGAGCATGTGGCCGCGCGCCTGCAGGCGCTGTACCCCGGGCAGACCGTTGCCTTGGTGCCCATCAAGACCCAGGGCGATCGCATCCTCGACGTACCCCTGGCCAAGATCGGCGGCAAGGGACTGTTCATCAAGGAGCTGGAGCAGGCGCTGCTGGAGGGCCAAGCCGATCTGGCCGTGCATTCCATGAAGGATGTCCCCGCTGAGCTGCCTGCCGGCCTGTGCCTGTCGACCCTGTTGGAGAGTGCCGACCCGCGCGATGCCCTGCTCAGCCGGCAGTCGGGCGGCTGGTCGGGCCTGCCGCATGGCGCGCGCATCGGCACCTCCAGCCTGCGCCGCCAATGCCAACTGCGTTTCCTGCGGCCCGACCTGCGCTTCGATTTCCTGCGCGGCAATGTGGGCACCCGGCTGCAAAAGCTCGACGATGGGGCATTCGATGCCATCGTGCTGGCCGCCGCCGGGCTCGACCGGCTGGGCCTCGCTGCGCGCATCAGCGAACGGCTGTCGCCGTCGATCAGCCTGCCGGCGGTGGGCCAGGGCGTGATCGGTATCGAGTGCCGCAGCGATGACGCCACCCTGCACGCGCTGCTGGCGCCGCTGGATCATGCCACCTCCCGCCATCGCGTCACCGCCGAACGGGCACTGAATGGCCGCTTGAATGGCGGTTGCCAGGTGCCGATTGCCGCGCATGCCGTGGTCGCTGGTGACCAGTTGGTGCTGGACGCCCTGGTCGGTGGCCTGGAGGAGCAAGTGCTGTTGCGCGAACGCATCGAAGGATCCGTGAGCGAGGCGGCGGCGCTGGGGCGTGCGCTGGCGGAAATCCTGCTCGCGCGCGGCGCCGACCGGCTGCTGCGTGCATGGACGTCGCACGCGCCGTGACGGCGAGCGCCCCTCTGGCCGGGCTGCGCATCCTGGTAACGCGCCCCGCACATCAGGCCGAGGGCCTGTGCGAGCGCATCGCCGCCGCCGGTGGCACGGCCGTGCGGCTCCCGACCCTGGAAATCGTCCCTATCGCCGATGCTCAGCCTGCGCGCGACGCACTGAAGGCGGGACTGAGTGCCGACTGGCTGATTTTCACCAGCGCCAATGCGGTCTTTCATGCCTTGGCGCTGTGCCCCGATCTGTTGGCGCGCAGCTCGGCGTGTATCGCCGCGATCGGCGCCGCCACTGCGCGCGCGCTGAAGGACGCGGGACGCGCGCCCGACCGGGTGCCGACCGGCGACTATCGCAGCGAAAGCCTGTTGAATGACCCCGCCTTGGCAGCGCCCATCGGGCAACGGGTGGTGATCGTGCGCGGCATGGGGGGTCGCGCGTTGCTGGCGGACAGTCTGCGCCACCGTGGGGCACAGGTCAGCTACGCTGAGGTCTATCGGCGGCAATGCCCAGCCATGCCGCCCGAGGTCGTCGCCAAGCGACTCAGCCAACCGGCACCGCCCGATGCGCTGGTGTTCACCAGCCCGGAAGCCCTGGCCAATCTGTTTGCCTTGGTTCCGGAGGGCCCGCTCCGGCAGGCCCTGCGGGCCGCGCAAGTGGTGGTGCTTAGTGCGGCTATGGTAAAACAGGCCGAAAAAATGGACTTTGGCCCGCCACCCCTGCAGGCCATCGCAGATGAAGCGGCTCTGATGGAGACGCTGGTACGCTGGGCGCAACAACGGGCCTTACCCTGAACGCCGCTGCAGCCTTGGACACATAAGGAAGTCGTCATGTCCGAACTCGCCCCCCCGGAGGCAACCCCATCCACGGGGACACCGACCACTCCGCGCCGACGTCGGGGCCTCGCCATTGTGTTGGGCGCGATCCGCTGGCTCGTCTTGCTCGGTTTGGTGGCGGCCATGGCGGTGCTGTGGCAGGAAGTCCAGAGCATCAACAGCATCAAAATTGCCTTTGGTGACCGTCTGGACGAAGTGCGCACCCGGCTGGCCGAAACCCGCGCGGCCCAGATGCCCGCCACCGAACTGGAACGGCGCCTGACCAGTCTGCAAACCGAACTCGAAGCCACGCGGCAGCAGGCCAAATCCACCGCGCTCCAGGTGGATCCGGTGCTGGAGCTGTTGCGTCAGGGCCGGCCGGCTTGGTATCGGGCCGAGGCCATCTACCTGATGCAAATGGCAAACCAAGCGTTGCAACTGCGCGGGGATGCGACCGCGGCCCTGCGCGCCCTGTGGCTGGCGGACAAGAATCTGGAAACCCTGGGTGATCCACGCTTCCTGCCGGTGCGGGAAACCCTGGCGCGCGAAATGACGGCGCTGCGTGCACTACCGACGGTGGACCTGCCGGGCATCTCGCTGCAACTGTCCACCTTGGCGCATGACGTGGAGCACTGGCCGCTGCTGCGCCATGTCCCGGACCATTGGTCGGCCAGCCCGACGGCCGCTGTGGATCCCCAAGCACCGTCGATGTGGCAGCAGTGGCTCGCTGTACTGCGTAATCTGCTGGAGATCCGCCGCGCGGAGGGACCCGTCGCGGCGCTGGCTTCGCCGGAGCTGGAGCGGCTACAGCGGTTGCAAACCATCCTGCAGATCCAGGCCGCCCGCCTCGCCCTGCTGCAGCGGGACGGCAAGACCTTCCATAGCGAACTGGATGGCGCCCTGGGCAGCCTGCAAACCTATTTCGATGCCCAGGATCCTGCCGTCCAATCGGCCCGCCAACAGATGGAAGCCCTGCGGAATATACAGATTGACCCGCAGCGCCCCGACCTGAGCAGTTCCCTCGGCCAATTGCGAGCGCTGGAAGCCGAGATGGTGATGCCATGAAATGGGCATTGTTGCTGCTCGCTCTGCTGGGCCTGGGGACTGCGGCCGGATTGCTGCTGCAGGACGATAACGGCTATGTCCTGCTGGCCTGGCAGGGCTGGACGGTGGAGACCTCGCTGATCTTCTTCGTGGTGTTGCTGGGCGCCGCCCTGGGCGTCCTCTGGCTGGCCTGGCGGATGCTGGCGGGCGTATGGCATCTGCCGCGCTGGCTGCGGCTGCGGCGCAGCAACAAGCGCCTGACGCGCGCGCGCGCAGCCCTGCGGGTCGCCCTGCTGGACCTGCAGAGCGGGCGCTTCGCCCATGCCGAAAAGGCGCTGGTGAAATACGCGGCGGTGGAAAACCCGGCCCTGCATTACCTGCTGGCGGCGCGGGCCGCTCACCGCCAGCAAGCACGCGACCGCCGCGACCGTTATCTCCATCAGGCCTTCGAAGCCGATCCGGCCAGCCAGTCCGCCGTGCTCATCACCCAGGCGGAAATGCAGCTCGACGATCGTCGCGATGAACAGGCCCTGGCCACGCTGTCGATGCTGGATGACCCGGCCGTCGAAGCTCGCCGGCTGCAGCTGCTGGTGACCTGCCACTTGGCCAGGCGTGACTGGAGTGCGCTGCGCGGCTTACTGCCTCGGCTGCGTGATTTCGCCGCGCTCGCGCCCGAAGCGCAGCGCCAGCTGGAGACCGAGGTCTTCAGCGCTTCAATGGACATCGCGGTGGAGCGCGGTGATGTGGGGGCGCTGGAAGCCACCTGGAAGGATGCCGGCCGCGAGCTGCGCACGCATACGCCCCTGGTGCTGGCGTTTGTACGGGGCCTGATGAAGCTGCACCAGGCCGATGAAGCCGCAGACATCGTGGAACACCATCTGCGTACCCACTGGTCCGAACCTCTGGTGGACCTGTATGGCCAGATCCACACCAGCCAGCGCTCCCGGCAACTTGAACAGGTGCAGCGCTGGATCGTGCAGTACGGCGAACAGCCGGTGTTGCTGCGGGCCGCAGCGCGCCAGTGCCGCCACGAGCGGATCTGGGGTAAGGCAAGCCACTATTACGAGGCGGCGCTGGCGGCCGCACCCGATCCCATCACTTACCAGGAATTCGCAGAACTGCTGGTCCAGCTGGGCGAACCCGCGAAAGCCCAGGGACTCTACCAGGCCGGACTTGCCACATTGACCCGGGGCCAGCCCCACCCTGTGGATGGCCTGAGCCAGCTGCCGGGGACCGCAATCCAGCCCGTTTGAGGACGATGACCGGCGCGGGACGGCCTGCTATGCTGGGCCGCCCCGCAGCCAGACCCGTCGTCTCCATGAGCCCGACCTTTACCCTTACCGCCAGTTGCCCTGACCAGGTCGGCATCATCGCCGCCGTGAGCGGTTTCATCGCCCAAGCTGGCGCGAGCATCACCGAGGCCAGCCAGCACTCCGACCCGGTGACAGGCCATTTCTTCATGCGCTATGAAATCAGCGCCGAAAACCTGCCTTTCACCAAAGTCAGCTTCCAGGACGCCCTGCGCCCGCTGGCTGAACGCTTTGGCATGGACTGGGCCGTTTCCTCCTCCGCCACGCCATGCCGGGTGCTGGCGCTGGTGAGCAAACAGGACCACTGCCTGGCCGACCTGCTCTACCGCTGGCGCCGGCAGGACTTCGCCTTCGACCTGGTCGGGGTGATCTCGAACCACGAGGACCTGCGTCAGGACGTGGAGCAGCTCGGGCTGCCCTACCATCATGTGCCGGTCACCCCCGAGGAACGCACTGCGGCGTTCGAGCGCATCGAGAAGATGTTCGAGGACACGCGGGCCGATGTCATGGTGCTGGCGCGCTACATGCAAATCCTGCCAGCAGCGCTCTGTGCCCGCCTCAGTGGCCGCATCATCAACATCCACCACAGCTTCCTGCCCTCCTTCGCGGGCGCCAATCCCTACCGGCAGGCTTATGAACGCGGGGTCAAGATCATTGGCGCCACCTGCCACTATGTCACCGAAGAATTGGACGCCGGGCCGATCATCGAACAGGATGTGATGCGCGTTCACCACGGCGACTCGGTCGAGCGCATGATCGCGCTGGGGCGGGATGTGGAACGGGCGGTGCTGGCGCGCGGCTTGCGTTACCACGTGCAGGACCGGGTGCTGGTGCACGGCAACAAGACAGTGGTTTTCCCATGAAACATCTCTTGATTCCGCATCGATTCATCGCTCTCCCACTGCTGCTGGCACTGGCCTTGCCCCAAGTCGCGCGGGCGGACTGGGCCTACGAGGCGGGATACCACTTCGCCCACCATGAAGGCGAAGCGCCGCAAGGCGCTTCCTACAACGGCGACCTGCAGGGCCTGCACCTCGCATTCCGCGAAAGCGTGGGCAACTGGCGCGGCGAACTGGCGGGCAGCTACCAAATCGGCAGCGCCGATCGCGAACGGGCCGGAGACACACTGGAATCATCCGATGACACCGCATGGAGCGCCGAATACCGCATCGGCCCTCAGCTCGGCGCGGGATTGTGGGCATTCGGCGGCCTGGCCCACAGGCGCTGGGAAAGCGATGCCCAGCCTGACCATCTCGAGCGCCAGATCACTTATTCACCGCTTGGCCTAGCCGTTGCCCTGCCGCCTGCCTGGGCCCTGTCAGGGGAATTGACAGCCGAATATTGGGCCGTGTGGAACGTCGATGTACGATCCGATGCCCCCGCTGCCGGCGAATTACCGGATGCGGGTACCGGCTGGCGCGTATCCTTGAGCCTGGCCTGGCCCCTGGACGAAGCTCAAAGCGTGCTGGTCCAACCCTACTATGCCGACTGGCGTCTGGATGGGGGCGCACAAGGCAACGATACCGATGCCCAGGTGATTGGCATCAATCTGGGTCTGCGCTGGCGCTGAGAGCGCAACGGATCGGCAGGGAAACCCGCTCACTTTCCCTGTTCTGAATCGCGCCTGACATCACCCTTGGCGCTTTGCGCACTCTAGGGAAACCCCCTTAGCCTCTTGCGTTTGCCGCGCTCGGCCGCGCATGGCCACGCCGTGTTCGCCTTCAAAAAATTCCACGTCTGCCGATTGCATCCAATGGCGGCGCTGCTGCGTATAAGCAATACAAACCCCCAGTACCTTGCCACCTCAGCCCATACCGCCTGCGAGGAATTGCGCCATGCCTGCAACCGATGAACTCGTCGATTGGCTGGCGCGTACGGCCCTGGGGGACGCCCTGGCCTTCGAACGGCTATATCACGCCACCTCTCCGCGCCTATATGCCGTGGCCTTGCGCCTGGTGCGTCGCCGCGATTGGGCCGAGGACATCCTGCAGGAATGCTATATAAAGATCTGGCATCACGCTGGGGATTACCGCGCCGATGTCAGCGCGCCATTGACCTGGCTCACCCAGATCGTGCGTAACCGCTGCCTGGACTGGTTGCGGCGTCCCGAATTCGAAACCTCTCTCGAAACAAACAGTGGATCCGTACTGGATACCTTGGCCGATGAGGGGGCAGGTCCACTCCAGGAGCTGCTGGCAGCCGGCGACGCCAGTGCACTGGGGCGCTGCCTGAACGCCCTGGAAGCCCGTGCGCGCGAACTGATTCTCCTGGCTTATTACCGAGGGCTATCCCATCGTGAACTGGCACACCATCTTTCCCTGCCGCTGGGCTCGGTAAAAAGCTGGATCCGGCGCGGTTTGATGCAACTGAAAGGCTGCCTATCGCCATGAACTACCGCAATCCGGAACGCATTGATCGGCTGGCTGCGGAATACGCCCTGGGAACCCTGCGGGGACCTGCCCGACGCCGTTTCGAACGTCTGTTGCGCGATCACGCGGAGGAAAACGACATGGTCAGACAGCACACAAAGACCTGGCAGGACCGACTGTCCTCGCTTGACGAAGCCCTGCCCCCAATTTCCCCCGCGCCTCGTGTATGGCAAGCCATCAGCAAGCGCCTGAATCTTGCGCCTAACCGGCCGGCGCCGTGGCGTCTGGCCTGGTCGAGCTTGCATCTCTGGCGAGGAGCCACCCTGCTCGTCAGCGTCCTCGCGCTTGGCTTGTGGGTGGAAAGCGTTGGCCTGCGCAAGCCGCTGGCGCCGGCACCATTACCTGTGGTCGCGGTGCTGGCAGACGATCGGAGTGAGGCCACGCTGGTGGTTCATTTCGACGCTCAACAGAACACCCTTACTCTCAGCGGGTTGGGAACTGACGCCTTGGCCCCTCCCGCAGATCGGATCTATGAGCTCTGGGCCATCGCCGACACTCAGCCCCCCCTTTCCCTGGGTGTGCTGCCCAAGAGCACCCACCCCATTATCCAACTGGACGCAGCGCGCACCGCATGGCTCAAGCGTAGCGGAACGCTGGCGATCAGCGTGGAACCCCCTGGTGGTTCCATGGCCGGCGCGCCCACGGGCCCGGTCGTGCTCACCGGTGCATTGCATTTGTCCTGAGCGCTCGCATCGCACCCCCCCTTGCTGATCGGAAACTGGCCTTGAGGCTGCAACAGGCATCAAGAAAGTTTGACACGCGCCGAATTATCTCGTACAAATATTGTACATAGCGATTCAATTCCTACCCTGTAACGCCACATTAATATTTATATTCAAAAACTTAAATATTGTACATATATTGAATTATTCGGATTCAGGAGCGCCCAAGCATGAACATCGCCATTGTCGGCAGCGGAATCTCCGGACTTTCAGCCGCCTGGATGCTGGCCCGCCAGCATGAGGTCACCGTGTTCGAGCAGAACGACTACCTCGGCGGCCACACCCACACCGTGGACGCGCCCGCTCCCGACGGCGCGGTGGCGGTGGACACCGGCTTCATCGTCTACAACGAAGCCAACTACCCCCATCTCACCGCCCTGTTTCGTCATCTCGGGGTCGCCACCCGCGACAGCGACATGTCCTTCGGCGTGTCCATCGACGTCGGCGCCCTAGAGTATGCGGGCGACAATCTCAACGCCCTGTTCGGGCAGCGTCGCAATCTGCTCAAGCCCAGCCACTGGCAGATGCTGCGCGAGATCCTGCGCTTCAACCGGCTGGCCAAACGCCTGCTCGATGACCCGGCGCTGGACACACAGAGCCTGGGCGATTTCCTCGATGCGCATCGGTTTGGCGAAACCCTGCGCACGCGCTACCTGCTGCCCATGGCGGCGGCGATCTGGTCCTGCCCGCCACGCACCATGCTTGCCTTTCCGGCCGCCGGCTTCATGCGCTTTTTCAACAACCACGGCCTGCTGGACGTGCAGGGCCATCCCCAATGGCGCACCGTGGTGGGCGGCAGCAGCAGCTATGTGGGCAAGCTCACCGAAAGCTTCCGCTCGGGCCTGCGCGTCGGCCACGGGGTGCGCACCATCCGGCGGGACGACAAGGGCGTCACGGTGGTGGACCAGGCCGGCACGGCCCAGCGCTTCGATCAGGTGGTCCTGGCCTGCCACGCCGACCAGGCCCTTGCCCTGCTGGAACAGCCTGGCTTCTGGGAGTCCAGCCTGCTCGGCGCCTTCCCCTACCAGCCCAACCGGGTGGTACTGCATTCCGATGCCCGCCTGATGCCGCAAAGGCGCCGCCTGTGGTCTTCCTGGAACTACCTCTCGGGCACCAACGTGGCCGGCGACCGGGCTGTCGCGGTCAGCTACTGGATGAATCGTTTGCAGGGCCTGCCCGAGACGCGCCCTTATTTCGTGACGCTCAATCCCTTGAGCGAGCCCGATCCGGCTCAGGTCTGGGGGGAATACCACTACGACCACCCGGTGTTCAGCCAGCGCGCCATGCGCGCGCAACCGCTGCTGGGTCGCATCCAGGGCCAGCGGCGCACCTGGTTCTGCGGCGCGTATTTCGGCTACGGCTTCCATGAGGACGGCATCCGCTCGGGACTGGCTGTGGGCCGCGCCTTCGGCATCACGCCGCCCTGGGAAGAACGCCTGCCCGAGCGGATCACGCGGGACGCGGGCGCGACACACATCACTCGGCAGCCCCTGCCCGAGACGGCCTGAGACCCGCGCCATGAGCAGCCGCCTGTATCGCATCCGCATCCAGCACACCCGGCCGGGCAGCCTGCGCTACCGGTTTGGCTATCGCTTGTTCAATCTCTGTCTGGAGGTGGATGACCTGGATCGGCTGGCCGGACGACTGCGGCTGTTCTCGCACAACCGACCGAACCTGGTGAGCTTCTACGATCGCGACCACGGGCCGCGCGACGGCACCCCGCCCCGGATCTGGATCGGCGCGCTGTTGGCGGAACATGGGCTGGCCTATCCCGGCGGCACGCTTCGGGTGTTGTGCTTTCCGCGCGTGCTGGGGCGCGCCTTCAATCCCCTGACGATCTGGTACTGCCATGACGATCAGGGCGCCTTGCGCACGCTGGTGTGCGAGGTCCACAACACCTATCGCGGCAGTCACTGCTACGTCCTCGCGGGCGAGGATGGGCAGCCGCTGGACCTGCAGGCCCCACCCCGCAAGCGCAAACAGTTTCACGTTTCCCCGTTTTTCCCGGTAACAGGCGAATACCGCTTCCGTTTCGAGGCCCCGCAGCGATCCGTCGCCGCCACGGTCGCCTATTGGCAGGACGGCGCGCCGTCCCTCATCGCCGAGCTGCACGGCGAGGCCCGCTCCTTGACCGATCGCAGCCTGCTCGCCCAGGTGCTGCGCATGCCCTGGGCGGGAATCAAGGTGATCACCGCCATCCACTGGCAGGCCTTGAAATTGTGGTGGCGCGGCGCGCGCTTCCATCCCCAACCCCCGATTGCTTCCACTCCCAGGAGTTCCTGATATGTCCAGTCAACCGCCCATCGTCCTCGAACGGGGCGCCGCCCTGCCCAAACTGCCTTGGTCCCTGCGTCTGCTGGCCCGCGTGCTGGCCAGGGCGGAATACGGCCAACTGGACCTGCGTCTGCCGGATGGCCGCGAAGTGCGCGTGCGGGGTCGCCATGCCGGCCCGCAGGCCACTCTGGTGCTGAATCATCCCCGCATGATCGGCCGCCTGTTGACCGGCGGCGATACGGGCTTGCTGGAATCCTTCGTCGACGGCGACTGGGATACCGCCGATCTGACGCAGTTTCTCCTTTGGGGCGCAGCCAACGAAACCAGTTTCGGCCAGGTTTCCAATGGCTTTGCCCTGTGGCGCGGCCTGCGCACCCTGTACCACTGGCGCCACCGCAACACCCGCACGGGGAGCCGGCGCAACATCGCGGCCCACTACGACCTCGGCAATGCCTTTTATGGTGAGTGGCTGGATCCCAGCATGACCTACTCCAGCGCTGTCTTTGAATCTGCGGAGGACAGCCTGGAAACCGCCCAGCGCCGCAAATACCAGCGCCTGATCGACCAGCTCGAAATCAGCGCCGCGCACCATGTGCTGGAAATCGGCTCGGGCTGGGGTGGCTTTGCCATCCAGGCGGCGCGTCAGACCGGCTGCCGCGTCACCAGCATCACCCTCTCCCAGGCGCAACTGGTGGAAGCTCGGCAGCGGGCCTGGCGCGCCGGGGTTGCCGATCGGGTGACGTTCGAGCTGATGGACTACCGCGATGTGAGCGAGACCTACGACCGCATTGTGTCCATCGAAATGTTCGAGGCGGTGGGCGAGCAATACTGGCCCACTTACTTTCAACAGGTGCATGACCGGCTCAAGCCCGGTGGTCGCGCCGGTATCCAGGTCATCACCATCGAGGAGCAACGCTTCGAGGACTATCGCCGCAGCGCCGACTTTATCCAGCGCTACATCTTTCCCGGCGGCATGCTGCCCTCGCCTGAGCGCTTCCTGGAGGGTGCCGAGACCGCGGGGTTGCAAGCGCTGGATGTCTTCACCTTCGGCGCCGATTACGCGCGCACCCTGGCGCATTGGGACCAAGCCGTGAGCGAGAAGGCCGACAGCCTAGCGGCCATGGGCTACGACGCCCGCTTCCAGCGGCTGTGGCACGCCTATCTGTGCTACTGCCAGGTGGGCTTTGAAACCGGCCGCATCGATGTGATGCAAACCGTGCTGACGCGGCGCTGAGGCGATGAACCCCACCGCTGAGCCGCTGTCCCGGCGCATGCTCGCCGCCTTCGGCGCGATCGGGCTTCCCATGGCGGCGCTGGCGATCCCGCTGCTGATCTACCTGCCGCCCTATTTCAGCGACGAACTGGGACTGGGCCTGTCGGTGGTCGGCACCGTGCTGCTGATCTCGCGGCTGTTCGATGTGCTCAGTGATCCGGTGGTCGGCCTGATGAGCGACCGCATCCCGACGCGCTGGGGGCGCCGCCGGCCCTGGGTAGTGCTGGGCGTCCCCCTCACCCTTCTGGGCACCGGCTTTCTGTTCCTGGCACCGGTGGGCGTGAGCTGGGGGTATCTGCTGCTGTGGAGCATCGTGGTGACACTGGGCTGGACCGTGTTGTCCCTGCCGCACAACGCCTGGGCGGCCGAGCTCTCCCCGGACTACCACGAGCGCGCCCGGATCTATGGCGTGTCGCAAGCCTTTGCCATTGTCGGCACGATCCTGGGCGTGCTGATCCCCGGCGCGATGCAGGCGGCGGGCGCCTCACGGGCGACGGCGCTGGCGGTGATGTTCGGCTTCGCCCTGCTGACCCTGCCGGCCAGCGCCATCTGGCTGTTGCGCGAGGTGCCGGAACGCGCCCAGCCCGATGCCGAGGTGCCCTGGAACAAGGGCCTGCGGCTGCTGGCGGACAATCGCCCGTTCCGCCGCCTGCTGGGCGCCTATCTGCTGAACGGCATCGCCAATGGCCTCCCGGCCAGCCTGTTTCTGTTGTTCGTGCAGACGCTGATCGGTAACGATCAGGACGCGGGCATCCTGCTGCTGGCCTATTTCGGTGCCGGTTTCCTGGGCCTGCCGCTGTGGCTGGGTCTGGCGCGCCGTCTGGGCAAGCACCGCACCTGGTGCCTGGCCATGTTGTTCACCTGTGCCGTGTTTGCCACGGTGCCCTTCATCCAGGCCGGGCAGTTCTGGTTTTTCTTCGCCGTGTGCGTGTTCACCGGCCTGACGGTGGGCGCCGACCTCGCCCTGCCCTCCGCCATGCAGGCGGATGTGATCGATCTCGACACCACCCAAAGCGGCAATTCCCGCGCCGGCTTGTTCTTCGCCCTCTGGGGCATGGCCACCAAGGCCGCCCTGGCCCTGGCGGTGGGGATTGCGTACCCGCTGCTGGACTGGGCCGGCCTGGAGGCGCGAGGCGACAACACTCCCTTTGCGCTGACGACGCTGGCCCTGCTCTATGGCGGCCTGCCGGTGCTGATCAAGCTCGCTGCCGTGGGCCTGATGTGGCGTTTCCCCCTGACCGAAACCGACCAGCGCGCCTTGCGCCAACAGATTGCCCTGCCCACATGAACCTGCTTTTACGAGGACGATGCATCATGAACCGATCCAAGCTGACCCGCGGCCTGCTCCTGGTGAGCCTGATGGCGCTCACCGCCTGCGCCGGCGTGAATCCAAAGATCTATGAAGGCAGCCAGCCGCCGCTGGTGCTGGAGCAGTATTTCCTCGGCCAGACCCGGGCCTGGGGCATGTTCCAGGACCGCTCCGGCGAGCTCAAGCGCAGTTTTGAAGTGGACATCAACGGGCGCATGGTCAACGGCGAGTTGGTCATGACCGAGGACTTTGTCTACAACGATGGCGAGAAAGCCCAACGCATCTGGCGCATCAAGCGACTGGATGCCAATCACTACGAAGGCCGCGCCGACGATGTGATCGGCGTCGCCAAGGGGGTGGTGCATGGGCGGGCGCTGAACTGGACCTACACCCTGGCGCTACCGGTCGGCGAGCAAACCTATCACGTCCAGTTCGACGACTGGATGTACCTGCAGCCCGACGGCGTGCTGCTCAACCGGGCGCGCATGAGCAAATTCGGTATCGAGCTGGGTCAGGTCACCCTGTCATTCCGGAAGCAGCCGTGAACGCCGCCCGCTCAGCCGCCCGTGGCTGGCAACAGCCGGGCCAGCAGTTCGGTCAATTGCCGCACATGGATCGGCACCTGGCCCGGTCCAGGCCAGCGGTGGCCGGGCCGGTTGAACCACAGCGCCCGCAAGCCAGCCGCGCGCGCGCCCACCACGTCGCACTCGGGATCATCACCGATGTGCAGGGTTTCCTCCGGCGCCACGTCCAGCGCCGCGCAGGTGTGGTGGAAGATGGCGGGATCCGGCTTGGCCATGCCGGCGCTCTCAGCGCTGACATGAAGCCGGAACAACTCGGCGAGGCCGGTCATCGTCACATCCACATTGCCGTTGGTGATGCTGGCCAGGGCGAAGCGCTCGCCCAAGGCCCGCAGGACCGGCACTGCATCGGGAAAGGGCGTCACCGCATTGCGCGCCTGGATGAACTCGGCAAAGGCCAGTTCGGCCGCGCGCACGGGTACCCCCGCATCCTGCGCCGCCTCCGCCAGCACGGTCATGCGCAGAGCGGTGACGTGGTGGGCCAGTTCCGGCCGCCGCGCCGCCAGGACATTCATGCGCCGGCGCACCTCGCCAGCCGGCAGGCGTTGCGCCATGGCGGGGAAATGCCGCCGCAGAAACAGCTCCGAACGCGCTTCGGCCGCCCGGATCACCGGGCCGATTTCCCACAGGGTGTCGTCCAAGTCAAAGGTGATCGCCCGGATGGGAGGCAGCGCCCGGCTCATCGCCCGGCTCCGCGCAGCGGGTGCCAGGCATGGGCGCAGGCCATCGGCCGCGGCTCGGCAGTCTGAAAATGGACCTCGGTCACCAGCGGCGCTTTCGACATCGGCAAAATTCCCGGTGAGTGGTTGCTGGATTACTCGCTTAAAATAACCGGATTGACAAGGTCAGCCATGTACAGCAGCAAAATTGGCGCAGGAGAGCCCGATCCATTGATCCAGGAAAGCGCCCCAACGCGCGATCAGGAGCTCTTCCCGATTCGCACCGTCTCCAGCCTCACTGGCGTCAACTCGGTGACCTTGCGCGCCTGGGAGCGCCGTTATGGACTGATCCGCCCGCAGCGCACGCCCAAGGGCCATCGTCTCTACAGTCGCGCCGACATCCAGCGCATCGAACAAGTGCTGGGCCTCTTGGACCGGGGGGTCTCCATCGGTCAGGCGCGCGCCGCGCTCGAATCCCAACAGCGCGGCGATGAAGCGCCCACGCCCGCCGTCCCGCGCCGGGATCGCGGCCCTTGGGGCGGCTACATCGAACGCATGATCGAGGCCATTGGTGGCTTCGACGAAAAAACCCTCAACACCATCTACAACGAAGCCCTGTCACTCTATCCCGTGGAATTGGTGACCAGCCAGTTGATCGTGCCGCTGCTGGAGGAACTCGGCCGGCGCTGGCAGAGCCGCGAGGGCAGTGTGGCTGAAGAGC
>Ga0073924_1000078_pt1 | contig 18690 bp, 17 predicted proteins | sample GWRWT4_14Oct14_FD_70957 | JGI IMG/M metagenome (GOLD analysis project Ga0073924, IMG submission 70957) | Sand microcosm microbial communities from a hyporheic zone in Columbia River, Washington, USA - GW-RW T4_14-Oct-14 | ecosystem: Engineered > Artificial ecosystem > Sand microcosm >...
CCGTCTCATTGGTCTTGACCCTGGGTAGGTGTTTGGCATGGAAAACGCATCGCGGAAGTAGGGCGATTGGCTGACTTGCAGGGGCTAAGCTGTGAGCGTATAACCTAGCATCCATATTTGGCTCAGCCTCTGAATCGTACAGGGATTGTGATTATGCGATTGCCCCAAAGGAAGGCGGCGGTGCTGTTTTGTGCAGCCGTGTCGATGCCCGCCGTTGTTACTGCGGAAACACTTGATCAGGCTTGGGAAACAGCCCGGGCCACCGATTTTGGCCTCCGGTCCTCCCAGTTTTTGGCCCAGTCGGCCGAAGCCGCGCGCAGCGCGGCCGCTCGAGGGCGTTTTCCTTCGGTGTCGGCGAATGGCGTCATGGTGCAACTGGACAACGCGCCCACTATCGAGTCGCCGATTCAGGATAACCTGACTATTCCATCGCCGATCCGCCTTCCTTTGCTGCCATCCAGCTTTTCGTTTCCTGTTCCTGCGGATCTTCAGCAATTTGACCTCGGCGAGGACAAGCTTACCCAGGCAACCATTACGGCAACTTTGCCGATCTATACCGGCGGGCGCCTGACCAATATTACCAAGGCAGCCGAATCTCAGGTTGATGCGGCGGGTTGGAGTGTGCGTCAGACGGAGCAGGAACTGAAGATTCGCGTGGCGGAAGCCTATGTGAACGTGCTGCGGGCCCAGGGCGGCGCCGGGATTTCCGATCGCGAAGTGGAAGCTGTTTCCGGCTATGTGAAAGATGTCCAGAATCTCTATGGCCAGGAGATGGTGGCCAAGAACGACTTGTTGTCCGTGCAGGTCTATCTCGCCGAATCGCAACAACGTAACCTGCAGATCAAGAACGCCGTCCAGCTCGCCCAATCTTTTTATAACAACATGCTGGGTCGCCCGCTCGACGCGCCGGTTGATCTTGAGCCGTTGGAGCCCGCCCCCGAAACCCCCGGGGCGACGCTGGAAAGTCTGACCGAAAAGGCGATCGGCAACCGCCCTGAATTGAATAACCTCAGCGCACAGACCGAGAGCCTACGTTATGCAGCCAAGGCCATAAAAGGCGGTCTGCTGCCCCAGGTTGCCTTGTTGGGTGGCATGATTTATGTCGATCTCGATACGCTGGAGGACAATACCATCGGCTATGCCGGGGTCGGCGCCTCCTGGACCTTGTTTGACGCAGGTGTGACCCGCAAGCAGGCGGAAGCCTTGTCCAAGCGCAGGATTTCAAGCGAGGAACTCCTCTCTCAGGCGCGCACATTGATCAGCCTGCAGGTCAGGCAGACCTGGTTGGCACGTGATGAAGCCTTGAATCGCCTCAAGCTTGCACAGACCTCTCTGGACAGCGCGGATGAAAACCAGCGCGTCACCCGTGATCGCTACCGGGAAGGCATGGGCACCAATACCGAAGTGCTCGAGGCGGAAACACGCCGCACCGCCGCTTTCACGAACTACACCAACGCCAAATACGATGCGGTTTATGCCGATCTGCGGCTCAAGTATGTGGTGGGCGGAATCTGATTCCGTAAAGCTCGCTTTGGATCCGTCAGTACACATATAGGATGACATCAATGGCCACGGACAAGGGACGTCGACCGATCGGATGGTTGCTGCTGGGGCTGGGGGCGGTTGCGCTCGTGGCCTTGCTGGTGATGTATCGCATCTCCAGTGCGCCACTTCCGGAAGGATTGTTGCAGGTCAACGGGCGCATCGAGGGGGACACCACCACGGTCGCGGCCAAATATCCAGGCAAGGTCAGGGAAATTCTGGCCAAGGAAGGCGATCTGGTTGAAGTGGGGCAAGTGCTCACCCAGATGGAAGACGAGGAGATCCAGGCCAAACTGCGTCAGGCGGATGCCGGTATCGCCAGCCTTGAAGCCCGCAGGGATGCGGCGAATGAGACCCTGGCAGTCGCCAAGAAAGAGCTGCCACTTGGAATCGCGGCAGCTCAGGCTCAAGTGAATCATATGCAGGCAACCGTCGAGAAGGCCCAGGCAGCGGAAGGCCAGTTCAGCCGGGATCTTGAGCGAGTCAAGGTGTTGGCGGAAGCAGGCACGGTCAACAAGCAACGTCTCGAACAAGCCCAACTGCAATACACGGTCATGACCAAGGACATCCGGTCTGCCCAGGCCGGGTTGATGGGATCTCAAAAACAACTTGAGCGTGCCAATCTGGGGAAAGAGCAGATTGCGGCCAAGGAAACCGAACTGAAGGCGCTGGATTCAGAGTTGGATCGGGTGCGTGCGATGCGAGAGGAGGCCGCCATCGCCTTGGGGAATTTGACGGTCAAGGCGCCGACCAAAGGCATCGTCACCGCACGTTTGGTCGAAGCAGGCGAAGTGGGGGCAGCTGGCCGTCCCATGTATGAATTGGTGAATCTGGATCGTCTCTACCTCAAGGTCTATGTCCCAGGCGATGAGATTGGCAAGATTCGACGTGGCCTGAAGGCGCAAGTCTATGTGGACTCTTATCCCGATCGGCCGTTCCCGGCGATGGTGGACTACATTGCATCGCGTGCCGAGTTTACGCCCAAGGAAGTACAGACGCCTGATGAGCGCGTCAAACAGGTGTATGCCGTAAAACTTTACTTTGCGGAAAACCCCGACTACCTGTTGACCCCTGGCATGCCAGCGGACGCGGTCATCCGTTGGGACGAAAATGTGGAGTGGGCACCACCTAAATGGTGAGTTGAAGCACTCTGATTCAACGTTTCCGTCGCCAAGGGACTGAATAAAAAATGGATGAGACACCGGTTGTTCGTATTCGCGGACTGGTCAAGAACTATAAAGATGTCCACGCAGTTCGGGGAATCGATCTGGATGTTCCCAAAGGCAGTCTGTTTGGTCTGATTGGATCTGATGGCGCGGGCAAAAGCAGCACGATGAAAACCGTTGCCGGTGTCATGAGCTATGAAGCTGGCACAGTGGATGTTTTTGGTGAACGCCTGGATTCGGAATCTGCGGCAGAGCGCATCAAGTTGCGCGTGGGATTCATGCCTCAGGGATTGGGACAGAACCTGTATCCGGATCTGTCGATCGACGAAAACATTAATTTCTTTGCTCGCCTGCGCCTGGTTAAGACGGAGGATTTGGCACAGCGCAAGGAAAAACTGCTGCGCATGACCCGGTTGGACAAGTTTCGCGATCGGGCCATGAAAAATCTTTCCGGAGGCATGAAACAAAAGTTGGGCTTGGTGTGTACGCTGATTCACGAGCCTGAACTGATCATCTTGGATGAGCCAACCACAGGCGTGGACCCTGTTTCCCGTCGCGATTTCTGGTCCATTCTGGCCGAGCTGCTGGCAGAAAAAGGAATCTCTGCCCTGGTATCCACGGCCTACATGGATGAAGCCTCGAGGTTCCACCATGCAGCGCTCATGCATCATGGACGCATCCTCGCTGAAGGCGAGATTGCAGAATTGCTGCGCCTGACACCGGGAACAGTGGTGTCCATGGCGGTTCAACCCCAATTGGAAGCCTTGAATCGACTCAGAGAGCGTTTTGATCAAGTGGTTGCTCTGGGAAATTATTTGCGTGTTTTTGTTCCGGAGCAGACAGCGGATGCTGAGCAGGTGATCAGAAACGTTCTTCAGGGGCTTGAGGTCACCGAGGTGCAGACCGATACCCCAGAACTTGAAGATGTCTATGTGAGTCTCCTTGAACTGAACGGGGAAGGTCAAGCCGTCCGCGAACTGCCCTCTCCTCCAGAGGGCACCGTCATTCATCTTGATCCCAATGCGCCAGTGATCGAGGCCATCAATCTCGTGCGCGACTTCGGCGCCTTTCGTGCCGTTGATCATGTGAGTTTCGAAGTACGTCCCGGGGAAATATTCGGCTTGCTGGGCGCCAACGGTGCGGGGAAAACGACTGTCATCAAAATGCTGACGGGGATTCTGCGTCCTTCCGACGGTGCAGGTTCAGTGGCGGGTGCCGATATGCGGCATTCCGGCGCGACGATCAAAAAACGTATCGGCTACATGTCGCAGGCCTTTTCGCTCTATCAGGATCTGACCGTGGTCGAGAATATCCGGCTCTATGCCGGTATCTACGCGGTACCTCAGCGGGAAATCGAACCCCGTCTGCGCTGGATCATTGATCTGGCTGGTTTGGAGGGTATGGAGCATGCACTGACGGGATCGCTGCCCATGGGATTGCGTCAACGCTTGGCGTTAGGCTGCGCCCTGATCCATCGCCCGCCTATTCTGTTCCTGGATGAGCCTACGTCCGGTGTGGATCCCATGGGCCGGCGGGAATTCTGGGATGTGCTATTCCGACTCTCTCGACAAGAAGGAGTCGGGTTGCTCGTAACAACCCACTATATGGTCGAGGCTGAGTATTGCGATCGCATTGCCCTGATGCACGCGGGGAAGGTGGTGGCCTATGACTCCCCAGCAGGATTGAAGGCAGATGTCGAAAGGCGCTTCGGGCAGTTGTTGGAAATTCGCTGCGAAACGCCTTATCGCGCTCAAAATGTGCTGAGTGAGGGGGGGTTCGAGGACGCTACCCTGCATGGCCGTCGAGTTCAGGTGCTGGTATCAGATGCGGAGGCAGCAAAAGAACAGATCAGACAGGTGCTTGATAAAGCTCGAATACAAGTCCATGACATGCGCCGTCTGCCACTCACGATGGAGAACGTATTCGTGCAGAACGTCTTGGATTTGGAACACAAGGCGGGAATGGCGGCATGAATTGGGCGCGTTTTACGGCCGTAGTCGCCAAGGAATGGGCGGAAATTACCCGCGACCGGCTGTTTCTGGTGCTGGCTTTTGTTGTTCCGCCAGCCTTGATGGTGGTGTTCGGTCTCGGTATGAACCTGGACGTGGAAAACATTCCGCTGGCAATTGTCGATCATGATCACAGCCCCCAAAGTCGGGATTATGCCTATCGCATGATCGATTCGCGGTATTTCGATTTCAAAGGCTATCTGCATGACGAGCATCAGATTCCAAAGCTGATAAGTCGAGGCGACGTGCGTGCCGTGGTCGTGATTCCGCCCAAATTCGGCCAAGATTTAGTGGCTGGGCGATCAGTCTCGGTCCAGACCTTGCTGGACGGACAGTTCCCCCTGCGCGCCAACATCGCGCGTGGTTACATCGGCGCCATCAATGCCAATTATTCCCAGGAACTGATTTCAAGCTTCCTGAGCCGTGCGGCTGGGTTGAGCCCGGATCAGGCGCGCCAGCAGATGGGTAATCTGCGCCTCGAGATGCGCATGCTGTACAACCAGAGCGGCAAGAGCATCTGGTCGCTGGCTCCCAAGCTGATCATGATGGTGCTCATGATGACACCTCCGCTGTTGACAGCGGTGAGCGTGGTGCGAGAAAAGGAAAGAGGTTCGATTCTCAATATCTATGCCTCAACGGTCAGCCGAGCGGAATTCCTGCTTGGGAAACTGATGCCTTACGCGGGCATTTCAATGGTGAATGGGGTATTCCTGTGGGGAATAGCAGTCTTTTATTTTGAAGCGCCTTTCAAGGGATCGTTTGGATTTTATCTGCTGGCGACGTTTATCTATTCCTTCACCACCACAGGCATCGGTCTGTTGGTATCCAGTTTCGTCAAGACCCAGATCGCAGCGGTGGTGATTACCATGGTGGTGACTCTGGTTCCCGCCATCCTGTTTTCCGGCATGCTGTTCCCATTGAGTTCCATGGGTCCGGAAGCCCAGGTCATTGCGCATCTGGCGCCAGCCATGCATTACGGCCAGATCATTGACGGCGCTTTCATGAAAGGTATCGGTCTGGACAGGCTTTGGCCTTCGGTCGTGTCGCTGCTGATCTATGCCCTGGCGCTGTTTCTGCTGGCCTATTATTTCTTCACCAAACGTCCTCAGGAGTAATGCTCCATGCCCGGAAACTTCGGAGAGATCCTCCAGCACATGCGGGTGATGACGTTGAAGGAACTGCTGCAGTTTCGCCGCGATATTTTCCTGCTCATCGTCGTGATCTATGCTTTTTCGATCGACATTTACGTGGCTGGTTCGGGTATCGAGATGGAGCTCAAACAAGCGGCCTTGACGGTGGCCGATTATGATCAGTCGCCAGCCTCGCGTGATCTTATTTACAGTTTTCGCCAGCCTCAATTCAAATTTCAAGGAATGGAAATGAATGGCGATCGGGCCATGGACTTGCTTGATGCTGGCAAGACCATGCTCTATATGGAGATTCCTGCTGATTTCAATGAGGCCTTGCTGGCCGGAAGGCCTACCCAAATCCAATTGCTGGTGGACACAAGCAATTCTGTCCTCGGTTCTCTCGCTACGAGTTACGCTGCTCAGATCGTTGCGGGATTCGGTATTCAGAAGGCCATGGAACGCCTGTCGGTCGGCGGTGCGATGGGTGGATCTTTGCCCATGGTCAATAGCGCCCATCGTGTATGGTTCAATCCCAATGGCAAGGATCGATGGTTCGTACCCATCAATGAAATGCTCACCATGATCACCATGCTCTCAATCATGCTGCCCGCGGCTGCAATGGTGCGTGAAAAGGAAAGGGGTACAGTCGAGCAATTGCTGGTTTCCCCCTTGACGCCTTTAGAGATCATGTTGCCGAAGGTGTTTGCGATGACGCTGGTGATTCTGATCGGTGTGACACTGGCAGTTTTTGGCGTGCTCGGGCCAGTCTTTGATATTCCGTTTCGGGGTAATATGCTGCTGTTCTATGTGTTGACTGCAATTTATGTCTTCAGCACGGCAGGGTTCGGACTGGCCATTTCCACTGTTGTGAACAACTTGGCCCAGGTGGGTCTGATGGTCATCATGCTGCTGTCGCCCATGCTGTTGCTTTCAGGCGCGTTTGTTCCTCCTGAGGCGATGCCCAAGATTCTGGGCTATCTGATTCTTCTTTCCCCCATGCATCATTATATTGAGATCGTGATGGGGATTTTTCTTAAAGGAGTCGGACTTGACGTGCTGTGGCCTTCGGTGGCTGGTTTGTTGATTGTGGGAACAGCAGTGTTTTCGTTTGGGACGTGGCGCTTCCGCCGCCAGTTTGGTTGATGGTCTTAATCTTGGAAGGTTGCGGACGACGAGCCTTGACCCTGACCTAGGCCATCGCGAAGGCCATGTGCCTTGTATTAGGGATCGCATGGTTCGATTGCTGCTATTGATCAATAGCCTGGTGTACTTAGCGCAATCCACTGGCCCCGGCGAGTGGATTGTTCATTACGCGCTCTGGCCTAGCGGCGATCCCGCGGTGATTCGAACCGATTCGGGCTGGACGCAGGTGCCACCTTTCCATTTGTGGCAACTGGTCAGCTATGGCTTTCTGCATGGCAGTTTCTCCCACCTGTTCCTGAATATGTTTGCGTTATGGATGTTTGGCAGTGCCGTTGAGCGGTATTGGGGAACGGCGCGGTTCACTGTCTATTATTTCGTCTGTCTGATCGGTGCGGGACTGGTTCAACTGGCGGTCATGCATCTGCATCTCCAGGCGGGCGGCGCGCCCTATCCCACGCTGGGCGCTTCCGGCGCTGTCTTCGGTTTGTTGTTGGCCTTCGGCATGATGTTTCCCGAGCAACGGATCATCCTGCTCTTTCCGCCGATCCCTCTCAAAGCCAAATGGTTTGTGCTCGCCTATGGGGCGCTTGAGTTATTTTTTGGGGTCGCGGGAATTGCCAGCAATATTGCTCATTTTGCGCACTTGGGCGGGATGTTGTTCGGCTTCTTGCTGATCCAATTCTGGCGTCGCCGTTTTCCATTCGCTTTCTGAAGTTTGGCTATCCGCATCCTTCGGTTTGATTGGGGGGCAATGGCGTGGTGGCACGGGCACGCTGTCGGGCCAACGCCCAGCCCGCGTGTTCCCGCACCAGGGCATCGGGATGGTCGACTCGGCTCTCCAGTGCAGATGTGATCACAGGCGAGAAAGACGCATTGCCCAGCGCCACGGCCACATTGCGCAGCCAGCGCGCATGCCCGATGCGGCGGATGGGAGAGCCGGCCAGATGCGTTTCAAAGGCGCGCTCGTCCCAGGCGAACAGGTCCAGCAGCCGCGGGGCATCCAGCGCGTGGCGGGGCGCAAAATCCGCCTCTGCCGACAAACGGGCGTAGCGGTTCCACGGACAGACCAGCTGGCAGTCATCGCAGCCATAGATGCGGTTGCCCATGAGGGGTCGCAGGGCCTCGGGAATGGCGCCCTTGTGCTCGATGGTGAGGTAGCTGATGCACAGCCGCGCGTCGAGGCGGTAGGGCGCGACGATGGCCTGGGTGGGGCAGATGTCGATGCAAGCTCGGCAACTGCCGCAATGGGCGGCGAGCGGTTGGTCCGCCGGTAGCGGCAGGTCGGTGAGGATTTCGCCGAGGAAAAACCACGACCCCGCCTGCCGGTCCAGCAGATTGGTGTGCTTGCCGATCCAGCCCAGCCCGGCCTGCCGGGCAAGCGCTTTTTCCAAGACGGGCGCGCTGTCGGTAAACACGCGATAGCCGTGGGGACCAACAGCGTCAGCGATGCGGCGGGCAAGTTGCTCCAGGCGCTTGCGCAGGACCTTGTGATAATCCCGTCCCAGGGCGTAGCGGGCGACATAGCCCAGCTCCGCCTGGTTGAGCACATGGTCCGGATATTCGGCCATGGGGCGATAATCCATACGCACGCAGATGGCCCGAATGGCGCCCGGCACCAGGCGCTCGGGATGGCGCCGCAGATCGGTATTGCGGGCCATATAGTCCATTTCGCCATGGAACCCTGCCGCCAGCCACGCGTCCAGTTGGTCGGCGTCGGTATCAACCGCCAGCGTGCTGACGCCCACCTGCTGGAAACCCAGCGCCCGGCCCCAGTCCTTGACCTGTTGCGCCAGGGCGCTGAAGTCAGCAGCGACCATTGAATCGGGGGATGCATTGGCGGGGGCGCTCATGCTTCGTATTCTAGCCCTGCCATCCACGGCATTCCCAAAAGGACACTCGCCTATGGACGCCGTTGTCGCCGGAACGGACCTTATCCCGCTGTCTGCTTACCGCGCTGCCGAGATGCGCGTGCTGGACGGGCGGCTGATGGCGCGCGAGGGCATCGACGGCTATGCGCTGATGCGCCGCGCCGGCCGGGCGGCTTTTTTTCGGTTACGGCGGCTTTGGCCGCATGCGCGGCGCATTGGCGTGGTGTGCGGGCCTGGGAACAATGGCGGGGATGGCTATGTCATCGCCAGCCTGGCGCGGGCCTGGGGCATGTCGGTGCAGGTTTGGGGGCTGGCGCCGGTCTCCGAGTTGCAGGGCGATGCCCGGCGCGCGGCGGCGGATTTCGTGGCCGAGGGCGGGCAGGTGTTGCCGCTGGAACCCTTGGCCTTACAGGCTGCTGAGGTTGAAGTCTGGGTCGATGCCCTGTTTGGCACCGGGCTCGTTCGCCCGCTGACGGGCGCGGCGCAGCAGGCCATCGCCGTTCTCAACGCCCATTCCGCGCCGGTGCTGGCGGTGGATGTGCCCTCGGGACTTTCCGCCGATACCGGCGCAGTGCTGGGGGCGGCAATGCGTGCGGCGGCGACGGTGAGCTTCATTGCCGCCAAGCCGGGACTCTACACCGGCGCAGGACCCGATTGCTGCGGGGAGGTGACGCTGGACCGGCTGGGCGCGCCGGTCGATCTGGGCGGGGATTTGCCGGCTGCCTGCGCCCTTTGGCCGGCTACGGCGCCGCTCGGGGCGCTCCTGCCGCCCCGTTCGCCCGTGGCCCACAAGGGACATTTTGGGCATGTGCTGGTGGTGGGGGGCGGCGCGGGCATGCCGGGTGCGGCGCGCATGGCGGCTGAGGCGGCATTGCGGGTCGGCGCCGGGCTCGTGAGCGTGGCCACCGCGCCGGCGCATGCGGCCACCCTGGGGATTGGCCGGCCCGAGCTGATGGTCGCGCCTGCCGATTCGGGCGCTGATCTGGCTCCGCTGCTGGCCCGCAGTACGGTGCGGGCGCTGGGGCCGGGATTGGGGCGTGGCGCGTGGGCGCAGCGGATCTTTGCGGCGACGCTGGTGGCACCGGGGCCGCTGGTGCTTGATGCGGATGGACTCAATATATTGGCAGAGGCGCCCTGTCGCCGCACCGATTGGATCCTGACACCCCATCCGGCGGAGGCGGGACGGCTGCTGGGCTGCACCACCGCCCAGATCCAGACCGACCGGCTGTCTGCGGCGCGGGCGCTGGTGACCCGTTATGGCGGGGTGGTGGTGCTCAAGGGTGCGGGCACGCTGGTGGACGATGGCCGGGAGGTCGCCTTGTGCGCCGGGGCCAACCCGGGGCTGGCCAGTGGCGGCATGGGGGATGTGCTGACGGGTCTCATTGCGGGGCTGCTGGCTCAGGGCCTCGCGCCTTTCGCGGCGGCGCGCGCGGGGGTGCGGCTGCATTTGCGCGCGGGCACCCTGGCAGCGCGCGCGATGGGGGTTCCCGGCATGCTGGCGAGCGACGTGATCGCCCAGATCGCTCCGGCTCTGGCTGAATCGGGGCGGGCGGCATGAAGGCGATCTGGCAACTGGATCTGCCCGATGTGGCGGCGACCGAGACCTTCGCGCAATCGTTCGCGCACTGCGCGCAACCGCCGCTGGTGGTGCTCCTGTCCGGCGATCTGGGGGCGGGCAAGACCACTTGGGCGCGGGCTGTGTTGCGCGCCTGGGGCTGGGCCGGGACGGTGCGCAGTCCCACCTATACATTGCTGGAAACCTATGACGCCACAGCAATCGGGCCGGTGCATCACCTGGATTTGTACCGCCTCAGGACGCCAGAGGAGTTGGAAGACCTAGGGCTGGCCGACCTGTGGCCGACGCCCGCAGTGTGGTTCATCGAATGGCCCACGCAGGGGGCAGGATACCTGCCGCCCGCTGATCTGACACTGGACTGGGTCCATAAAACCTCAGGCCGGCAGGTCCGCCTTATGGCCGCCAGCGAGATGGGTGAGCGCCTGTTGGCGCAGTGGGCGCCCACTCTGAAACAGTGGGGTGCGGCACAAACTTGTCAAGCAAATGAGGAATCCAGTCTATCTGAATGAATATCCTTGCTTCTTTCCGAGCGGCCTTCTAAGATTTGGGCTCAACCGGGCTTGGGGGGCAAGGACATGCAACGTTGGATCGCAATGATGCTGTTGTGGTGCGTGGCCTTGCCGCTCTGGGCGGTATCGGGGGCAACGCAGGTGGCCCAAGTCGAGGCGGGACGCGAGTCCACGCGTATTTTCCTGCCTTTGGATGGGCCGGTCGAGCATGACATGCTGACCTTGAGCAATCCGCCGCGTCTGGTGCTTGATTTGCAAGGGGTGGGCGCCCCCGCGCGTATGTTGGGCTTGCCTGTTCCGGGTGGCGTGGTGACGATGGTGCGCAGCGGCGCACGCGCGCCCGGCGAGTTGCGGGTCGTGCTGGATCTGGCAGAGATGCCGCGTGAATGCCAGGTGCGACTGGAAAAAAATCCGCAAGGTCAATATCGGCTGGCCGTGGAATTGAATCACGCGCCACGCGCTGTGGCGGCGGCGAGCCAGCCACCCGCCAAACCGGCCGCCCTGGCCACTGCGAAATCCACTCCCAAGCCGTCCGCTGCAGATTCATCGTCCACGGCATCGGCGCCAAAAGCGGTGAAGGAAAGCAGCAAAGCCGTCGCCGCGACGCCGGCGCCGGTGGCCGTGGCGCGGGCCGCTTCGGAATCCACTGCGCCACGGTCGGCCAAGTCCAAATCAAGCGAGCTGTCGGAATCCGCTCCACTACCGCCCCGCATTCCCAAGCCGGTGGCCGCGACCGCCGGACCGGTCAAGAACCAGCCCGTCATCATTGCGGTCGATGCCGGCCACGGCGGCAAGGATCCGGGCGCCATTGGCGGCAGCGGTGCCCGTGAAAAGGATGTCACCCTCGGCATCGCCCGTGAACTGGCACGCCGCATCGATCGCGAGCCAGGCATGAAGGCGGTGTTGATTCGGGATGGCGATTACTTCCTCACCCTGCGTCAGCGCATCCAGAAGGCCCGCAAGCATCAGGCGGACCTGTTCGTATCCGTTCATGCCGATGCCTTTGAGGACACCGGCAGCCAGGGCTCCTCGGTCTATGTGCTGTCCCAGCGCGGTGCGACCGACGAGGCGGCGCGCTGGCTGGCGGCGCGTGAAAATTCAGCCGACCTGGCGGGAGGCGTGAAACTGCACGACAAGGACGAGGTGCTGGCGCAGGTGCTGCTGGACCTGTCCCAGACCGCCACCATCGACGCCAGCTTCCTGCTGGCCGACCGGGTGCTGGGAGAACTGGGTCGGCTCGGCCCCCTACACAAGGAATCGGTCCAACAGGCCGGATTTCTGGTGCTCAAATCCCCTGACATCCCTTCGATCCTGGTGGAAACCGCCTTTATCACCAATCCCAGCGAGGAGCGCCGGCTGAAGGATCCGGCCCATCAACGGCGGATTGCTTCGGCGATTTTCAGCGGGCTGCACGCCTATGCCCTGGAACGCCTGCCCGATACCCGACTTGCCAGCAATGCTGCCGAGGATGAACCGCCGCTGTCTCTGGCGGGAGATCCTGCGCTCGCGCCGTGAGCCATCCGCCTCGCATCGTGCTGGTGGCAACGTCCCATCCCGGCAACATTGGCGCTACGGCGCGGGCCATGAAGACCATGGGACTTGGTGAGCTTCATCTGGTCGCGCCCGCCTGTTTTCCCGACCCGCAGGCTTCGGCCATGGCGGCGGGGGCCGATGACATCCTCGAACACGCCTGCGTTCACGCCGATTTGCCCGCTGCCCTGGCCGGTTGTCATTGGGTCGCCGGGCTGAGCGCCCGCCCGCGCTACATTTCCGGCCCCACCCTCTCTGCCCGCACCGGTGCCGAGGCCGTCGTACAGCGACCCGCCGCGGAACGGGCCGCCCTGGTGTTTGGCCGTGAGCGCACCGGCCTCACCAACGCGGAACTGGATCTGTGCCATGTGCGCATCAACATCCCCGCCAATCCGGATTATGGATCGCTCAATCTGTCCGCCGCGGTGCAGGTCATGGCGTATGAGTGGCGCATGGCCGCCGGCGGCTTCGACGACGCGGTGCCAACCGGAGCGAACGAGACCTTGGCGAGCGCCGCGATGCTGAGCTCGTTCTACGAGCATCTCGAAGAAGTCCTGGCAGAGATCGGTTTCCTGGATCGCGGCAACCCGCGTTATTTGATGCGTCGGCTGCGGCGCTTGTTCAATCGCGCGCAGATGGAGCCGGACGAGGTCAATATCCTGCGCGGCATGCTGAGCGCGATCCAGGGCGGGCGCACGCGCCGGCCCGGCGGGGCTGACGGCCGGGACGTATAATGAGCCTCCCGGGGGCGACGACCGCCTCCGTCCTCGATCGGTGAGTGAGTCATGTGGCAGCGCCTGCGAGAAGACATCCAGTGCGTGTTCGAGCGCGACCCGGCGGCGCGCAGCACCCGCGAGGTGCTCACGGCCTATCCGGGTCTGCACGCCGTGTGGTTGCACCGCATCAGCCACGCGCTGTGGCAGCGCGGCTGGCTGTGGCCGGCGCGGCTGCTGTCCCATCTGGGGCGCGGGCTAACGGGAATTGAAATCCATCCCGGCGCGCGCCTCGGCCGCCGCTTTTTCATCGACCACGGCATGGGTGTGGTGATCGGCGAAACCGCCGAGGTAGGGGACGATTGCACGCTTTATCACGGCGTGACCCTGGGCGGCACCAGTTGGGCCGGCGGCAAGCGCCATCCCACGCTTGAAAACGACGTGGTGGTCGGGGCGGGAGCCAAGATTCTGGGGCCGATCCGCATCGGCGCCGGCGCCCGCATTGGTTCCAACGCCGTCGTGGTGCGTGAGGTGCCGGCGGGCGCAACCGTGGTCGGGATTCCGGCGCGGGTCGTGGGCCACGCCACGCCGAGTGCCGAGCCGCCGGATGCCCGCCGTCAGGCCATCGCCCAGCGCATGGGGTTTGACGCCTATGGCCTGACCCAGGAAATGCCCGATCCGGTGGCCCATGCCATCAACGGCATGCTGGACCACATCCACGCCATGGACGAATGCATCCAGACCCTGGGCCAGCGCCTGCACCAACTGGAGGGCGAGACGGGCGAGCCCGTGCCCGCGCCGCCGCCCTGCGGTGTCACGCCTATGGATGAAGTGACCTCCGGTTCGGCCTCGGCGACCGTCCGCACCCAAACCGGCCCATGAACGCCCCCGTTTATCTGGATCATGCCGCCACCACGCCGGTCGATCCGCGCGTGCTCGCCGCCATGATGGCCGTTCTGGGGCCCGACAGCGGTCACGGCAACCCGGCTTCCGTTCAGCATCCCGAGGGTCAGCGCGCCGCCGCCGCCGTGGCGCGTGCGCGGGCGGAGGTGGCCCAGCTCATCCATGCCCATGCGCGCGAGATCGTGTGGACCTCCGGTGCCACCGAAGCCAACAACCTCGCCCTTAAAGGCGCCGCTCAGTTCTACCGGGAGCGGGGCCGGCATCTGGTCAGTGCCCTCACCGAGCACCCCTCGGTGCGCGATCCCCTCGCGGCGCTGGAGGCGCAGGGATTTGCCGTGACGCGCCTGTCCCCGGCCGCCGATGGACGCATCCATCCCGAGCAGTTGGCGGCGGCCCTGCGCCCCGACACCGTGCTGGTGTCCCTCATGCACGTCAACAACGAAACCGGCATCATCCAGGACATCGCCGCCTTGGGCGCGGTGTGTCAGGCGCGCGAGGTGCGTTTCCATGTCGACGCCGCCCAAAGCGCCGGTCGGCTGCCGATCGATGTGCGCACGCTGCCGGTGGATTACCTGTCGCTGTCGGCGCACAAGCTCTACGGCCCGCAGGGGATTGGCGCCCTGTATGTACGGGATCGCCCGCGGGCGGGTCTGGCGCCCCAGATGCACGGCGGCGGCCAGGAACGGGGGCGGCGCTCAGGGACGCTCGCGACCCACCAGATTGTCGGCATGGGCGCGGCGGCCGCTCTCATCCATCAGGAGCGCGAGACGGAGCAAGCGCGTCTTGCCCTATTGATGGCGCGGCTGCAGCAGGCCTTGGCGGACTTGCCTGATCTCCTCTTGGTCGGCGCCCAGGCGCCCCGTGTGCCGGGCATCGTCAACGTGGCGGTCCAGGGGGTGGCGGGGGAGGCGCTGTTGGCCAGCCTGTGGGGCACGGTGTCGGCCTCCGCCGGATCGGCCTGCACCGCTGCCGAGGGCGAGCCGTCCGCCGTGCTGCAGGCTTTGGGGTTGGATCCCGTCACCGCCCAGGGCGCGCTGCGCCTGTCACCGGGCCGCTGGACTGGTGAGGCGGAGATCGATCAGACGGCGGCTGTCCTGCGCCGGACCATCCTGCGGCTGCGCCGGGTGGCGGCGGGGGAGTCCGTGGATGATCTGCCCGGCCCTGCGGCCTTGCCGCCGGTCTACGGGGCGGCGGTGACCGCCTGGTTTGGTCATCTGCGCGGCGCGGGTCGCTTGTCGCCGGGGCCGGGCGTGGTCACCGGCGAGGCGGGCGCTCCGCGCCTCGGTCGCTGGGTGCGCTGGGATCTTGCCGTACGCGCGGAGCGCATCGAGCGCGCCCGCTTCAGCGCCTGGGGCTGCCCGGCCACCCTGGCGGTCGCCGCGTGGACGGCCCAGTGGCTGGAAGGACGGGATCTGGTGGCTGCAGCCGCATTGACCGGCGCCCAAATGGCCGAGGCGCTGGATCTCGCCGGGGCGCGGCGCGGCGTGGCGCTGACGGTGGAGGACGCCCTGCGGGCTGCATTGGCGGCTCAGCATGGCGCAGGGATGTCGACGCAATCGGTACGGAGTGAGCTGTGTCGGAACTGAACGATCCCCGCGTATTCATGGCGGCCGAGCGCACCCTGCTGGCGTGGAACCGCACCAGCCTCACCCTCATGGCCTTCGGCTTTGCGGTGGAACGCTTCGGCCTGTTCACGCACATGCTGTTGGCCCAACCGGGCGAACCGATCCCCCGAGGTGGTTCGTTCTGGGTCGGGCTGGCCTTCATCGCCTTGGGCGTGCTCGCATCCCTGGGCTCAGTCCATCAGTACCGTCTCATGCTCGCCACCCTGCGGCCGGTGGAGATTCCCAAGGGCTACGCCGTGCATCTCGGGGCGGCGCTCTCCATCGCCGTCGGCGTGCTCGGCCTGGGACTGATCGTTCATCTGGGTCTGCAGGCCGGCGCAATGCCCGCCGCATCCGGCTTGCTCGGGCGGTAACCGCCGCTATACTCCCATCGTGTCTTATGACGGCGTGGTTTCCAGATGGTGTCATCGATATCTGATTATGGGGTGTATGATCATATTTAACATGATGGTAAACAACACATTAGCTTGGCTGGACGGTATGATGGACACGCCAACTAGGCGTAAGACGCCTTTTGCGGTGTCTATATAGTTACACTCCACTGATCTGGGAGCCTCAATGGAAGAGGACATACGCATCTACGCCAAAGGCCTGGCCTTCTCAGACGGCATCTATGATCTGCGGACCCTCGAATCCGTCATTTCAAACTATCGGAAAATCTTTGACCAGTTGGTCACGGTGCAACTCGGGAAACGTCAGGTTTCAAGAGATCTTAGATCCCAGCTTGGGTATCAAGTACAGATCAGCTCCGGCTCGATTGAGCTACTTGTCAAGTTTATGCTCGAACACAAAGAGCTTATTATGGTGTTCGCTGCTGATGGGGGATACACACTTTCGGAGATCGTGGTCAGGTTGTTACGTGACGCAATTGATCTCCGAAAAAAGGCTTCTGAACTTCTAAAAAAAGGGCTTACGGTCAATGTCAGGATCACTAATAGCTTCAACATTGGGTCGAAGATAAACAGTAATAACGTTTCGATCGATCAAGAAGACAAGTCGATCCTAATCAACGATCCAAGAATCTTGTTGGCGGCTCAAATGACTCGACACCCTGTCAATAAAATACTGGCCTCCATTGACGGGAGAACTGTCGAATACATTGATATGAGCTCGCCTACGACTGAGATCCGTCTAACCTCAAAAGACAGAGACATCATCGGTCAAGACAAGGAAGAACTCCCGACGACCATTACCATTGTTGGACGTCTCGATATGGTTGCTTTTTCCTCGCATAGAGGCCGCATAATTTCTGGCAACGAGCGGTTTAGCGTAACGTGGGATGAGTCGATTCGTTCCAAAATGCAGAAATTCGCTGACGTTGATGGCGTAGTGTTTAAGGTTCGGCCCGTGGTCGACCATAAGCGCCTCGAAAGTTCCGCAATTGGGTTTTACGTCTTGGATTGTGGCGATCCCCAGGGGAAGATATTTTGACATCGTGCTAACTACTCGTTCCAGGGGGGCGCGGGTTGAAGCCCCGCAGCGCCCCCCTTAACTCATACTTTGGAGCCATAAGAATGAGAATTTTTGACCCGTGGGTTGGAAGCAAATACAGGTCGTCAGGGTTCGGGGGCGTCCGTGTCCTAATCCTCGGCGAATCTCACTATGGCATCGGCACAGAAAGTGCTACATTCACTACAGATGTCGTGAAAGAGTGGGGACAGGACAAACGGACCGCTTTTTTACAAGCACACAAAAGCTCGTAGCCGGCATCGGCACAGACGTGTGGGTTACAGATGAACAACGATCGGCTTTCTGGGAGCAGCTAGCCTTCTACAATTCGTGCAAGCGTTAACATGCTCGGAGGCACGCTGTAGGCCAACACAAAAAATGTGGGTAGCTGCTTCGCCAGCTTTTCTCGCCACCATTGCGGAGCTGAAGCCGCAAGTAGTGGTTGTTTTAGGCATTAAGCTTAAAGGCTACCAGATATTCCAAACAGCATTCAGGTTTGCTTCGCTCGGCACCCATCTTCTTGGGGCTTTCAATACAGGCCATGGCAGAAAAAAAATCTAGGAAGCCAAACAGGAAGCCATAAAAGTGGCGGCGGAGAGTGATGGATCCTAAAAGGCGCACCAGCCAATCCACTAGCATACGCTTTGGTTCGGCAAACCCGCGGTTGAGCTTGGGAGCTAGATTGGCATGACTATCGCTACCGAGACCTATGAAGCTATCTTTCACTAATACTCCTCTGCGCTGCGGTGGATGAAGTCCCCATCCTTTCAAGCTTCAAACGCTCCGAAAATCGCCGGGCAGGCTGTCCCGGTAAAGCGCTTCGACTTTCTGGCGCGCCCAAGGGGTGCGGCGCAGGAAGTTGAGGCTGGACTTGATGCTCGGGTTGTCATTGAAACAGCGGATTGCGATCAGGCTGCCCAGTTCCGCCCAGCCGTAGCGCGCCACCAGTTCATTCAGCATCATTTCCAGGGTGATGCCGTGCATGGGATCGTTGGGATGTTCGCGTGTCATACCGTGCTCACTTTCAGACAAATTGGCCGGCGGCATGCCCCGACGACCAGGCCCATTGAAAATTGAAGCCGCCCAGCCAGCCGGTGACATCGACCACCTCGCCGATGAAATACAGGCCGGGTTGCCGCTTGCTTTCGAGGGTACGCGAGGAGAGCTCACGGGTATCGACCCCGCCCAGGGTCACCTCCGCAGTGCGGTAGCCCTCGGTGCCGGAGGGCTTCACGGTCCAGGCCTGCAGGTCATCGGCCAATTGGACGAGCGCCGCATCGGGAATATCGGCAATGACGGTTTCCGCCCAGGCGGGCCAGAACAAGGATTGCAGCTCCAGCACCAGTCCCCTGGCGAGGCGCTCGCCCAGCAAGGTGCGTAGCAGCGATCGTGGCTGGGCCTTTTTTCGCAGCTTGAGCCAATCCTGGGCGGACTCGCCCGGAAAAAGATCGATGCGGATCGGCGCGCCCAAGGGCCAGTAATTCGAAAGTTGCAGGGCGGCCGGCCCGCTCAGGCCCCGATGGGTGA
>Ga0073924_1000080_pt1 | contig 18603 bp, 13 predicted proteins | sample GWRWT4_14Oct14_FD_70957 | JGI IMG/M metagenome (GOLD analysis project Ga0073924, IMG submission 70957) | Sand microcosm microbial communities from a hyporheic zone in Columbia River, Washington, USA - GW-RW T4_14-Oct-14 | ecosystem: Engineered > Artificial ecosystem > Sand microcosm >...
TGATCGCCTACAGCGAGGCCATGGCTGCGCAGAACCTCGCCCTCAAGCGTTTCCTCTATCGCGCGCTGTACCGCCACCCCCAGGTGGATGCCATGACCGATGAGGCGCGCCGGTTCATTCAGGCCTTGTTCACCCACTTCATGGCCCATCCCGAAGCCCTTCCTGCCGAGACGGCGAAAAAGGCGCAAAACTTGCTTTCCCAACAGGGGATAAGGGGTCAGGCGCGGACCGTAGCCGACCATATTGCCGGCATGACCGACCGCTACGCCGTCGCCGAATGCCGTCGCCTCGGGCTTGCGCAGCCGGATCCCGGCTCGCCGGTACCCGGCAATGACGTCGGCACGCGTTGAACCACCTGAAAGCCGCGGGATATACTGACTGGCCACCCTGCGCTCATGGCGCGCGGCCGCTGATTGCCGGGCCACCTTGCCTGGGGCCGAACGCCGCGGAAGGCTTGGCCTTTCCCCATTGATCACCACCTGTCATCGCGAAGCCACCTCGGCTTCGCCTTCAGCCAGCAGAGCACGCCATGCATGAGACACACGACGGCCTGTATCGCCCCGAATTCGAAAAGGGAAGCTGCGGATTCGGCCTGATCGCCCATATGGACGACCAGCCCAGCCATTGGCTGGTGCGCACCGCCATCACCGCGCTGGAACGGCTGACCCATCGAGGCGCCGTGGCTGCCGACGGCAAGACCGGGGATGGCTGTGGCCTGCTGCTGAAAAAGCCCGACGCCTTCCTGCGCGCCATCGCCCACGAAGCGGGATTGATCCTGGCGGACGAGTTTGCCAGCGGTCTGGTGTTCCTCGCCCCGGAGGAGATGCTCCGGGAACGCGCGCGCCAGGCACTCGCCGATGCGCTCGCCGCCCAAGGGCTGGATCTGGCCGGCTGGCGTCTGGTGCCCACCGACCCGTCCGCCTGCGGCAACGAGGCGCTCAAGACGCTGCCCCACATCGAACAGGTCTTCGTCAATGCGCCCGCCGGCATGGAACGGGGAGAGTTCCAGCGGCGCCTGTTCCTGGCCCGGCGCCAGGCCGAAAAGGCGCTGGAGGCTCAGGATTCCTATTTTTACATGCCCAGCCTGGCGGTCGACGTCATTGCCTACAAGGGGCTGGTGATGCCGGCCAACCTGCCGGTGTTCTTCCGCGATCTGGATGACGCGCGCATGGAATCCTCGCTGGCGGTGTTTCACCAGCGCTTTTCCACCAACACCTGGCCGCAGTGGCGCCTCGCCCAGCCGTTCCGCTATCTCGCCCACAATGGCGAGATCAACACCGTGCAAGGCAACCGCAACTGGGCGCTGGCGCGCGCCAAGCTGTTCCGCACCCCGCTCTTGCCAGACATCGAGGCGATCCAGCCCATCGTGTCCCTGACCGGATCGGACTCGCAAAGCCTGGACAACATGCTGGAAGTGCTGTTGGCCGGCGGCATGGACATGTTCCGCGCCATGCGGCTGTTGATGCCACCCGCCTGGCAGAATTTGGATACCCTGGATCCGGATCTGCGCGCGTTCTACGAATTCAACTCCATGCACATGGAGCCCTGGGATGGTCCTGCCGGCATCGTGCTCACCGATGGCCGCTATGCCGCCTGCGCCATGGATCGCAACGGCTTGCGCCCAGCGCGCTATGTGATCACCCGCGATCGCCACATCACGCTGGCCTCCGAGGTGGGGGTCTACGACTACGCCCCGGAAGACGTCCTTATCAAGGGCCGCCTGAAGCCGGGCCAGATGATCGCCGCCGATACCGCCACCGGCCAGATCCTCTATCCCGCCGATATCGACAACCTGCTGAAATCCCGCCACCCCTACAAGCAGTGGCTGAAGGAGCAGGTGCGCCATATCGAGTCCAAGCTGCATTACCGGCGACTGACCTCGTCGCCCCTGTCCGCTGACCAGATCCAGGTCTTCCAGAAGCTGTTCGGCGTGTCCTTCGAGGAGCGCGACCAGATCCTCCGCGTGCTGGGAGAGGCGGGCCAGGAGGCGGTAGGCTCCATGGGAGACGACACCCCCTTCGCCATCCTGTCCCAGCGCAATCGCTCGCTGTATGACTTTTTCCGCCAGCAGTTCGCCCAGGTGACCAATCCGCCCATCGATCCCCTGCGCGAGCAGGTGGTGATGTCCCTGAAGACCTGTCTGGGGCCCGAGCGCAACGTGTTCGAGGAAACCCCGGAGCATGCCAACCGGCTCATGCTCGACTCCCCGGTACTCACCGAGGGCAAATACCAGAACCTCATGGATCTGGTCCGCGCCGGATTCGACCACCAGTCTCTCGATCTCAACTATCCGACCGACATCCCGCTGGAAGCCGCGCTGACCGACCTGTGTGAGCGTGCCGAGGCGGCGGTCACAGCGGGCAAGGTCTTCCTGATCCTGGACGACCGCTCGGTGGCCCGCGACACCTATCCCGTGCATGCCCTGCTGGCCACGGGCGCCGTGCATCACCATCTGGCGGCCAAGGGATTGCGCTGCAGCGCCAACCTGATCGTGGCCACCGCCACCGCGCGCGACCCACACCATTTCGCCGTGCTGCTGGGCTATGGCGCCACCGCCATCTATCCCTACCTGGCCTACGAAATGCTCCACCAGATGGCGCAAAGCGGCGAGATTCCGGCCGCGGCACACCCCGATCTGGTGCAGAACTATCGTAAGGGCATCAACAAGGGCCTCTACAAGATCATTTCCAAGATGGGAATCTCGACCATCGCCAGCTACCGCGGCGCCCAGTTGTTCGAGATTGTCGGCCTGCATGAGGAAGTGGTCACCCGCTGCTTCAAGGGCACGGTGTCGCGCATCCAGGGCGCCCGCTTCGCGCACTTGGACGCAAGCATCCGCCAACTGTCCTGGCGCGCCTGGAATCCGCGCAAGCTGATGGATCATGGCGGTCTGCTCAAATACGTGCATGGCGGCGAATATCACGCCTTCAACCCGGATGTGATCGCCGCCCTGCAACAGGCGGTGAGCAGCGGCGACTACAGCCACTACAAGGCCTTCGCCGCTTTGGTGGAACAGCGCCCGACCGCCACCCTGCGCGACCTGCTGGCGGTGCGCGAGGATCTGTCGGCCATTCCCCTGGAGCAGGTCGAACCGATCGAGGCCATCCTGCCTCGCTTCGACTCGGCGGGCATGTCGCTGGGCGCCCTGTCGCCGGAAGCGCATGAAGGCCTGGCCATTGCCATGAACCGGCTGGGCGGACGCTCCAATTCCGGCGAGGGCGGCGAGGACCCGGCGCGCTATGGCACCGAGAAGATGTCCAAGATCAAGCAGGTCGCCTCGGGCCGCTTCGGCGTCACACCGCACTATCTGGTCAATGCCGAGGTGTTGCAGATCAAGGTCGCCCAAGGTGCCAAGCCCGGCGAAGGGGGCCAGCTGCCGGGCGACAAGGTCAACGCGATGATCGCCCGCCTGCGCTATTCCAAGCCCGGCGTCGCCCTGATCTCCCCCCCGCCGCACCACGACATCTATTCCATCGAGGATCTGGCCCAGCTTATCTTCGACCTGAAACAGGTGAATCCAAAAGCCCTGGTGTCGGTCAAGCTGGTCGCCGAGCCCGGCGTGGGCACCATCGCTGCCGGCGTGGCCAAGGCCTATGCCGACCTCATCACCATTTCCGGCTATGACGGCGGCACCGGCGCCAGCCCGCTCACCTCGGTGAAATACGCCGGCTCCCCGTGGGAACTGGGGCTGGCCGAAACGCACCAGACCCTGCGCGCCAACGACCTGCGCGACAAGGTGCGGCTACAGACCGATGGCGGCCTCAAGACCGGCCTGGATGTCATCAAGGCCGCCATCCTGGGCGCCGAAAGCTTCGGCTTCGGCACCGCGCCGATGGTGGCGCTGGGCTGCATCTACCTGCGCGTCTGCCATCTCAACAACTGCGCCACCGGCGTCGCCACCCAGAACAACGTGCTGCGGCACAAGCATTTCAGCGGCACGCCCGAGAAGGTGATGAACTACTTCCGCTTCGTGGCTCAGGACACTCGGGAGTGGCTGGCGCATCTGGGGGTGCGTTCGCTGGCCGAGTTGATCGGCCGCACCGACCTGTTGCAGATCCTGCCGGGTGAAACCGATGCAATGGCCAGTCTGGACCTCACACCCCTGTTGTCCGATTTCGGCCTGAAGGACAACAAGCCCCAGTATTGTCTCGAACCCCATAACGCCCCCTTCGACAAGGGCGAACTGGCGGAAACCATGGTCGCCGACATGTTGTCCGCCATCGAGGGCGGTGGCGGCGGGGATTTCCACTACGAGACCCGCAACAACAACCGTTCCATTGGTGCCCGCATCTCCGGCGAAATCGCGCGCCGTTACGGCAACAAGGGCCTGGAAGACCATCCCCTCAAGGTTCATCTCAAGGGCACGGTCGGCCAGAGCTTCGGCGTGTGGAACGCAGGCGGCCTGCACATGTTCCTGGAAGGCGATGCCAACGACTACGTCGGCAAGGGCATGGCCGGCGGCAAGCTGGTGCTGCGCCCCCCGGCGCAAACCGCCTTTGTCGGGCGCGAGGCCGTCATCATGGGCAATACCTGCCTGTATGGCGCCACCGGCGGCAAGTTGTTCGCGGCGGGCCAAGCGGGCGAACGCTTCGCGGTGCGCAACTCCGGCGCCATGGCGGTGGTGGAAGGCGTGGGCGATCACGGCTGCGAATACATGACCGGCGGCGTGGTCACCGTGCTGGGCCCCACCGGCATCAACTTCGGCGCCGGCATGACCGGCGGGTTTGCCTATGTGCTCGACCTGGAGCGCAATTTCGTGGACCGTCACAACCACGAGCTGATCGACATCCATCGCGTCAGCCCGGAACACATGGAAGCCCAGCGCACCTACCTGAAAGACCTGATCCGCGAACATGCCCAGGAAACCGGGAGCCCCTGGGCTCAGGAAATTCTCGACAACTTCGCGGACTACGTGGGCCATTTCTGGCTGATCAAGCCCAAGGCCATGGATCTTGCCGATTTGATCGGCTCGCTGCGCACTGCCGCCTGACGCTGCCCCATTCAAGGACACCCATTGCCATGAGCGATCCCCTGCACTTTCTGGAGGTTCCCCGTCAGGATCCGCCCAAGCTCACCGCTGAAATCCGCATCCGGCGGTGGAACGAGATCTACGGCCAGTTCGATCCGGAGTCGGCCGAATCCCAGGCCAGCCGCTGCATTTCCTGCGGCAATCCCTATTGCGAGTGGAAATGCCCGGTCCACAACTACATCCCCAACTGGCTCAAGCTGGTGCGGGAAGGTCGGCTGTTCGAGGCCGCCGAGTTGTCCCACCAGACCAATTCCTTGCCGGAAATCTGCGGCAGGGTGTGTCCCCAGGATCGGCTCTGTGAAGGCGCCTGCACCATGAACACTGGCTTTGGCGCGGTGTCCATCGGCTCCATCGAGAAATACATCACCGATGAGGCCGTCAAGCAAGGCTGGCGGCCTGACCTGTCCAAGGTGGTGGCCACCGGCAAGCGCGTCGCTGTGATCGGCGCCGGTCCCGCCGGCCTCGGCTGTGCCGATGTGCTGGCGCGCAATGGCGTGACCGCCGTGGTCTACGACCGCCATCCCGAGATCGGCGGCCTGCTCACGTTCGGCATCCCGCCCTTCAAGCTGGAAAAATCCGTGGTGCATACGCGCCGGATGCTGATGGAAGGCATGGGTGTGCAATTCGTCCTCAACACCGAAATCGGCCGCGACCTGCCCTTCGAGAAGCTGCTCGCAGACTACGACGCCGTGTTCCTGGGCATGGGCACCTACAGCGCCATGCGCGGCGGTTTCCCCGGCGAAGAGCTTGACGGTGTACACGAGGCCCTGCCCTACCTGATTGCAAATGTGCGCCGCGTGCTCGACCTGCCCAGCGAAACGGCGGGGCCGATGCTGGACATGCGGGATCAGCGCGTGCTCGTGCTGGGTGGCGGCGATACCGCCATGGATTGCAACCGCACCGCCATCCGTCAGGGCGCGACGCGCGTCACCTGCGCCTATCGCCGCGATGAAGCCAATATGCCCGGCTCGCGCCGCGAATACCGCAACGCGCTGGAGGAAGGCGTGCGCTTCCTGTTCAACCGCCAGCCGGTGGAAATCGTCGGCAACGGCCGTGTGGAAGGCGTCAAGTTCGTCACCACCGAACTGGGCGCCCCCGATGCCCGCGGCCGGCGCCGGCCGGAGGTCGTCCCCGGCTCCGAGGAAGTGGTTCCCGCTGATCAGGTGATCCTGGCCTTCGGCTTCCGCCCCAGCCCGGCCCCCTGGATGGGCGCGTTCGACATCACCCTGGAAACGGACGGCCGCGTACGCACGACGGGCCAGGCCCACACCGGCCAGACCAGCAACCCTAAGATCTTCGCCGGAGGCGACATGGTGCGCGGCTCGGATCTGGTGGTGACTGCCGTGTTCGAAGGCCGCGAGGCGGCCCAGGGCATCCTGGATTACCTGAATGTCTGAGATTTCCATGCCCTACACCTCGCTCAACGACATTCCGGTCGAGGAACGCCTGATTTTCGCTTTGGATGTGCCGACCGTGGCTCAGGCCCGGCGGCTCATCGACCGGCTTGAAGACCAGGTGCGCTTCTTCAAGCTGGGCCTGGAACTGTTCATGACTGGCGGCGCGTTTGGGCTGGTCGATGAACTGCTCGCCCGGGATGCCCGTGTGTTCGTCGATCTCAAGTTTTTCGACGTTCCGGCCACGGTCAGCCGCGCGGTCGCCCGCCTCGCCGATCGGGGCGCCACCTTTGCCACCATCCACGGCAACCAGGCCATGATGGAAGCCGCCGCCCAGGCCAAGGGAGCAACGCTCAAGATCCTGGCGGTCACCGCGCTCACCAGCCTCGATCGGGGCGATCTGGATGACCTGGGCTTCGCCTGCGATCTGGACGCGCTGGTGCTCTCCCGCGCCCGCCGCGCCCTGGAGGCGGGTTGCGACGGCGTGGTGTCGTCGGGGTTGGAAGTGGCGCGCCTGCGCCAAGAGATCGATGGCCGGCTGGTGGTGGTGACCCCCGGCATCCGCCCTGTCGATAACCGCGAAGTGGATGACCAGAAACGCGTCGTCACCCCCACGGCAGCCCTGCAGCAGGGCGCTGATTACCTGGTGGTCGGTCGCCCCATCCGGGATGCTGCCGATCCGGCAGCAGCCGCCGCAGCGATCCAGGCCGAGATTCGCCAGGCCGTGACGGCGCCATCCGCCTCATGAGCGATTCACGTCCAATCAACGACCGCTTTCTGCGCGCGCTGGCCCGCGAGCCGGTGGATCGCACCCCGGTGTGGATGATGCGCCAGGCGGGCCGTTACCTGCCGGAATACCGCGCGGTGCGGGAACTCGCCGGGGATTTCATGACCCTGTGCCGCACCCCCGAGCTGGCCTGCGAGGTCACGTTGCAGCCCTTGCGACGCTTTGCGCTGGATGCGGCCATCCTGTTCTCCGACATCCTCACCATCCCCGATGCGCTGGGGCTAGGCCTGCATTTTGTGGAAGGCGAGGGGCCGCGCTTCGAGCGCCCCTTGCGCACGCCGCAGGCCATCCACGATCTGCCGCCGCTGGAGGTTGAGACGGATCTCGCCTATGTCATGGATGCCGTGCGCCTTATCCGCCGGGAGCTGGACGACCAGATGCCCCTGATCGGGTTTTCCGGCAGCCCATGGACGCTGGCCTGCTACATGGTGGAAGGTGGCAGTCCGGGGGATTTCGCGCGCATCAAGACGCTGATTTATGACGCGCCGGAACTGGCCCATCTGCTGCTTGGGCGGCTCAGCGCAACCGTCACCGCATATCTCAACGCGCAAATCCGCGCCGGCGCACAGGCCGTGCAGATTTTCGATACCTGGGGCGGCGTATTGAGTGGCCCGGCTTTCGAGGCGTTTTCCCGCAGCTACCTCCACCGCATCGTGGCAGGACTGATCCGTCACCACGCAGGCCGCAAAGTGCCCGTGATCGTCTTCACCAAAGGGGGCGGACTTTGGCTGGACGCGCTCGCCGACACCGGCGCCGATGCGCTGGGGCTGGACTGGACGGTGGACTTGGGCGCGGCGCGGCGCCAGGTCGGCGCGCGGGTCGCGCTACAGGGCAATCTTGACCCGGCCGTATTGCGGGCGCGGCCGACGGTGATCCGAGAAGAAGTGGGCCGCCTGCTGGCCGCCTACGGCGCGGGCAGTGGCCACGTTTTCAATTTGGGACACGGCATCACGCCGGACATTGCGGTCGAGCATGCCCAGGCCTTCATCGAGGCGGTGGGAGACCTGAGTCCGGCTTATCACCGCTGAAGGTGCCGAGCGCATAGCCCTCAATCCGCGCCGGGAAACTCCCCGCGTTCCCCACCTGGAAACGAGTCGTCCGGGGGCAGATCGAGATTTTCGCTATTCGGATCGCATTTCTGGTGGCGCACGTCCTCGCCGGACACCAGATAGACCACGTACTCGCCCACATGGCGGGCGTAATCGCCGATACGCTCCAAGGCCTTGATGACCTGAGTCAACGTAATCACCTGCCCCACATTGCGGGCGTCTTCCATGACATACGTCGTGAGGCGGCGCAGGCCCGCCTGGAACTCGGCATCCAGTTCCCGCCGACTGGCCGCCACTGTCTGGGCCTGGTCCAAATCCAGCCGATCCAGCGCATCCAGCGCGCGCTGCAGCAATTCCACCACGCGCCGGCCCATGGCCTGGACATCCCACATCAGGGTATCGCCGGGATCCGTGCGAAAGCCATCGAACAGCAGCAAGGCCAGACGCGCCACCTTGTTGGCCTCATCCCCCACCCGCTCCAGTTCATTGACGGTCTTGGCGAAGGCCATGACGATGCGCAGATCCCGCGCCACCGGCGCCCGCCGCGCGATGATCGAGATGATCTCATCGTCGATGGTCACATCGAGCCGGTTGACTTCCCATTCGCGGTGGATCACCGAGCGGGCGACGTGGGCATCGCGGTCCTGCAGGGCGGCCAGCGCGTTGCGGGTCTGGTGAAGCGCGAGCCCCCCCAGTTCCAGCACCCGCAGGTGAAGATGGTTGAGCTCGCCGTCGTAACGCCGGACGGTATGACCTTCGAGGCTGGGGCTCATGGCCAGTTCCCTCCTGAGGCAACGGATTCCTGACCCATCGCGATCATTGCGCTCAGCCGAAGCGGCCGGTGATGTAGTCTTCGGTGAGTTTATGCTGGGGATTGGTGAAGATCTGCTCGGTGGCACCCACTTCGATCAGATCGCCCAGATGGAAGTAGGCCGTGCGCTGGGACACCCGGGCGGCCTGCTGCATGGAATGAGTCACGATGCAGATCGAGAATTGCTGACGCAGTTCGTCGATCAGCTCCTCGATCTTGGCGGTGGAGATGGGATCCAGCGCCGAACAAGGCTCGTCCATCAGGATGACCTCCGGCTGGACGGCGATGGTCCGGGCGATGCACAGGCGCTGTTGTTGGCCACCCGACAGGCCGGTGCCCGGCTTGTCCAGGCGATCCTTCACCTCATCCCACAAGCCGGCGCGGCGCAGGCTGGACTCCACCACTTCATCGAGTTGGGCGCGGGTACGTGCCAGGCCATGGATGCGCGGGCCAAAAGCCACGTTTTCCCAGATCGACTTGGGGAAGGGATTGGGTTTCTGGAACACCATGCCGACCTGGGCCCGCAAGGGCACCACATCGATTTCCTTGGCATTAATGTTGCGCTCGTCCAACAGGATGTCACCGGTCACGCGGCAGCCGTCGATGGTGTCGTTCATCCGGTTCAGGCAACGCAGGAAGGTGCTCTTGCCGCAGCCGGACGGGCCGATCATGGCCAGCACCTCGTTGTGCCCCACATCCAGGTTGACATTCTTGATGGCCTGAGCAGTGCCATAGTAGACATTGATGTCATTGCAGCGAATGCGGGGATCGGCCACCCGCGCCTCACCCACGGTGCGTCGCACTTCCCGGTCCACTGTCGCCGTCGCCTGGAGATCGCCCCGATCGGGCGCCCGGAAAACAGTTTCCTTGGCCTGTTGCTGCGTTTCATTCATGGAAGTTTCCATCACATCAGTCTCCCGAGGGGGCGTAAGTCTATCACCAGCGACGCTCGAACCGCCGCCGCAGAATCACGGCCAACGCATTCATGCTGAGCAAAAAAACCAACAGCACCATGATGGCCGCCGAGGTGCGCTCGGCGAAACCCAGTTCCGGACTGTCGGCCCATAAGTAAATTTGTACCGGCAAAGCGGTGGCTGGATCGAAGACGCCCTTGGGCACATCGACGATAAAGGCCACCATGCCGATCATCAGCAGGGGCGCGGTCTCCCCCAGAGCGCGCGCCATGCCGATGATCATGCCCGTCAGGATGCCCGGCATGGCCAGCGGCAACACATGGTTGGTCACGGTCTGCAAGGGCGATGCGCCCACACCAAGCGCCGCTTCGCGGATGGATGGCGGCACGGATTTCAGCGCCGCCCGACCCGCGATGATGATCGTCGGCAAGGTCATCAGGGTCAGCACCAAGCCGCCCACCAGGGGCGCCGAGCGCGGCAAGCCAAAAATGTTGATGAAAACCGCGAGCCCCAGCAGGCCAAACACGATGGAGGGCACGGCAGCGAGGTTGTTGATGTTGACCTCGATGAAGTCCGTCCAGCGATTCTTGGGCGCGAACTCCTCCAGATAGACCGCAGCCGCCACCCCCAGCGGAAAGGACAGCAGCATGGTCACCGCGAGAGTGAGGAAGGATCCCATCACAGCGCCCCAGATGCCCGCCTGCTCCGGGGAACGGGAATCGCCGGTGCTCAGGAATTGCCAGTTGAAGCGCTGTTCGATCCGACCCTGCTGAACCAGGGCGTCCATCCAGGCCAGCTCTTGGTCCGACACCCGGCGCTCGCTCTCGGGCAGGCTACGGTCGATATGGCCCTTCCGGACCATGTCGATATCACCACCCGCCGGGACCCAGACGCTCACGGTTTGGCCCAGCAGAGACGGGTCGTCCAGCAGCCGCTGGCGCAGGATATCCTCCGCCCCACTGCTCACCAGCGCGAACAGCTGACGCTGTTCGGCACGGCCCGTCACTTCCGGGAAGGCCTGGCGCAGCGCAGCCTTCATGACGGCGCCGTAATTGGCCGCCATCACCTGATTGCGATCGGCTGGATCGGCGATGTCCAGCAGCTCGGGGGCAAGCGTCGCCTCCATCTGGACCTGGGTCTGCCAGAAGGCCGTATAGCCCTTGCCGATGATGCTGATGAACAACAGCACCAGGAAGATCAAGGCCAGCGTGATGGCAGCCACACCGTAGAGCCGGAAGCGGCGTTCTGCCGCGCGGCGGCGGCCAAGGCCCGTGTTGATGACTTCGACGGGGCGTGGCAAGGGGAGAATCTGGTTACTCATATTGTTCCCGATACTTGTTGACCACCCGCAGGGCAATCACGTTGAGCCCCAGGGTCACCAGGAATAGCACCAGTCCCAGGGCAAAGGCCGCCAGGGTCTTGGGGCTGTCGAACTCCTGATCACCCGTCAACAGGGTCACGATCTGCACCGTCACCGTGGTCACCGACTCCAGTGGATTAAAGCTTAGATTGGCCGACAAGCCCGCCGCCATGACCACGATCATGGTCTCCCCGATGGCCCGCGAGATGGCCAGCATGATGCTGCCCACAATGCCGGGCAGGGCGGCGGGCAGCACCACCTTGCGGATCGTCTCAGAAGGCGTTGCGCCCAACGCATAAGCCCCATCCCGCAATGATTGCGGCACGGCGTTGATGACGTCATCCGACAAGGAGGAGACGAAGGGGATGATCATCACCCCCATCACCAGCCCCGCCGCCAGCGCGCTCTCGGAGGCCACGTCCAGACCCAGGCTCATGCCCCAGGAACGAATGGCCGGTGCCACCACCAGCACGGCGAACACCCCATAGACCACCGTCGGAATTCCAGCCAGCACCTCCAGCAAGGGCTTGGCCACCGAGCGGAAGGCGGGCGCTGCGTATTCGGAAAGATAGATGGCCGACAACAGGCCAATCGGCACCGCCACCACCATGGCAATGGCCGAAATCAGCGCCGTGCCGACGAAGATCGGGACGGCCCCGAAGGCGCCGGAAGAGCCGACCTGGTCGGCGCGCATGGCCATCTGGGGACTCCAGGACGTGCCAAACAGGAATTCGGTGACCGGCACCAGCCGGAAAAACAGGATCGATTCGAAGACCACCGACAGCACGATGCCAAGGGTGGTCAGGATGGCCACACTGGCGGCCACCATCATCAGCACCATCACCAGCCGCTCCACCGCGTTGCGGGCGCGCTGCTGGGGATGAATGCGCGTCAGGGTGAATGCCGCCCCGAGCACGGCCAGGACCAGGACCACCACGGCGAGCGCTGCGTAAGCCATACCCTGCAAGCGGTCCCAATGCTGCGCCGCAGACACCACGGCCGAATCGGCGCTCTCAGGGGGAACCAGGCCCATCCGCACATTGCGGATGTCGTTGAGCAAGAGGTTGATGCGGCCGGCATCGCCGCCGTGCAGGGACTCGGGAAGCTGGGCCACCACCAGGTGGCCAATCACCGCGCCATCAAACGCGGTCCAGGCGATCAATACCAGCAAGGCAGGCAGCACGCACCACATGGCCGCATAGAGCCCGTAGTACACCGGCAGCGAATGCAGGTCGCGCAACTGGCCGTCGACCAGCCTGAACGCGCGCCGCCGCCCCATCTGATAGGCCGCCAGGCTCAAGAGGAGCAGAACAGAAATCAAAATGAGCTGATTCATGGCGCCATTCCGCAAGCAGAAGGGGGCGGGTTCAAACCCCACCCCCTGATGAACAGGATTACTTCAAGGTCGCCAGCTTCTTGGTGTTTTCCGTTACCTGCTTGCGCTGGTCATCCGGCAGGGCGATCAGGCCTCGGTCAGCCAGATAACCCTCGGGTCCGAAGGCCTTGTCGCTGGTGAACTCAGCCAGGAATTCCGGAATCCCCGGAATCACGCCGACATGGGCCTTCTTGACGTAGAAGAAGAGGGGACGCGACAGGGGATAATCGCCCCCCGCAATGGACTCATAGGTCGGGCGCGAGCCGTTGATGATGGCCGGCTTCACGGTGGCGAGATTCTCTTCCAGGAAGCTGTAGCCGAAGATGCCATAGGCATCCTTGTTGGCGCCCAGCTTCTGGACGATCAGGTTATCGTTCTCGCCCGCCTCGATGAAGGCGCCATCTTCACGCACCGTGTGACAGGCCGCCTTGTAAGCCTTCTCGTCCTTATCCTTCATTTCCTTCAGCATGGGAAAGCCCTTGCAGCCCCCTTCCATTCCCAGTTCCACAAAGGCATCACGCGTACCGGAAGTGGGCGGAGGACCCAGGACTTCGATCTTCTGCTTGGGCAGGCTGGGATCGATATCGCTCCACATCTTGTAGGGATTGGGGACCAGCTTGTCACCGGACTTGGGATCGGGGATATTCTTCGCCAGGGCCAGATAGAGCTGCTTGAGATCCAGCTCCAGGGGCTTGGCGGCCTTGCTGTTGGCCAGCACGATGCCGTCAAAGCCGATCTTGACCTCGACGATGTCCTTCACGCCATTTTTCGCACAATCTTCTTTCTCGGAGGACTTGATGGCGCGCGAGGCATTGGAGATATCGGGATGCTCAACGCCGACCCCACCGCAGAACAGTTTGAAGCCACCGCCGGTGCCCGTGGACTCCACCTTGGGGGTCTTGAATTTACCGCTCTTGCCAAACTGCTCGGCCACCACGGTGCTGAACGGATAGACGGTGGAGGAGCCGACGACGCTGATGTAGTCCCGGGCCTGGGCCGCCATGGGTGCGGCCAGGGTGGCCACGGTGGCGAGGGCGAGACAACTGATCTTCTTGCGCATGGATATAGTCCTCTGGAATCGATGATTGGGTGAGAATCAACAATGGCGGGCGCACCGGAAATCGAAGGCCGCCGCCCCACGCACCGGCAGGGCCGATGCTGCGGGTGAACTATAGTGGGGGGCGGAAAGGCGCAACTACCTGCAATCTATGTCAATCATGTGACGATTTGATGTCAGGCCACCTGCAGAGCCTTGATCTTGGCGAGGTAGGCCGGCATGTCGCATTTGCGTTCCAGTCCCGCCGCGTTCATGTAACGCACGGTGCCGAAGACCGGCCGTTCCGGCCAGGGCCGGTCGTGCAAGCCGAAGATCCAGCCCACGTTGGCATGGCTGTTGGGCGCCAGGCCATCGAGGAAATAGCGGTGGTTCAGATCAAGACAACGCCGGAAGGCTTCCTCGGGCGCGGGCGACCATTCGAGGATCTTCTTGCCCCAGTACATGCGCAGGTGATTATGCATATAGCCCGTTAGCCGCGCCTGCGCCATGGCGGCATTCCAGTAGGGATCATGGGTTGCCCCCGCTTCCAGTGTCTTCAGATCGTACAGATGGGGTCGCGGATCAGCGGCATGGGCGGCGAGGGTGGCACGCGCCCACGCCGGCAATCCGCCGTAAGCATCCCAGGCGCTGTTGCGGAGCACATGATTGTGGGCGAGTTCGCGGCGCACGATCAGTTCATCCAGGAATGCATCCCGATCCGCGTCGCTGCCCGCATTGGCTTGCGCAACGGCCAAAGCCACCCGGAGCGACGAAATCTGGCCGTATTGCAGGTAAGGCGACAGCCCCGAAACGTTTTCGGCCTCCGGATGGCGACGCGCAGTGGCGTAATTCACCAGTCCCTGACCCAGGAACCGCTGCAGGGCCCGCTCTGCCGCCGTGGATCCACCAGGGAAAAAGCGGCTGACCGTGGCGAGCGAGCAGTCAACGTCCAGCTCGGCGCACAGGGCATCCAGATCCGCCAGCGCTTCGCCGGTCACGGGCGGCCCGACCCGCGCCTGCCGGGGACATGGAGGCAATGCGTGCAGGTGTTCGGACAACAGGCGGTTCAGGCGCGGCCGCAGGGTGCGGGCCGCCACCTCCGCCCGCAGGCTCGCCGCATCGGCCGGGACCACCAGCTCGGTCTCCACCTGCCACACGGCGCAGGCGGCATCCCGTGCCACGTGCTCACGCCATGCCATCAATGGCGGCAGATAGGCGCGATCACAGATCATGCCGGCCGCCTCGCCCGCCAGCGCCAAGGCCACCTCGGGCGGTTCCCCCCAACGCACCACCAGCGGAATCCCCAGCGCGTCAAGTTCGGCGTGGGTCTCCGCCAGCCCCTCCAGCATGAAGCGGAAATGCCGCAAACCCGCCTGCGGATAGCGGCGCATCAAGCCAAACGCCACCACCACCGGCAAGCCGAGCCGCTGGGCCTGGCCGCAAGCGAACAACAGCGCCGGATTATCCTGCGCCCGTTGCGCCTGTTGCATCCAATAGAGCACATAGCGTCCCGCCCGCCAGGGCTGGCCATTGAGGCGGCGCACCCGGTCGGGATGAATGAACGGGGTGTTCTCAGGAAGCAAACTCAAACCGGAGCTGCGTCCGCGTGAGCGGGGGGATAAAAGCGCGCATTCATGCGTTCAACGAAATGGATCAGATTGGCATGCGCCGCGATCGCCTCTTTGACCGGCGCGTCGACTGGAAAAGCCAGCATCCCGGCCAGAAAGGCATGCGCCACGGCATCCAGGGTGCGGGGTTGTTCGCCGAGGAAGTAGGGTCGTGCGCCCAACAGAATCGCCAGCGCCTCCACATCCTCCGCGCCCAGGCTCTGGATCTCCGGCAGATCATGGCGCCCGAGGCCCTGCCCACGCAGGTCGCGCCGCAGGCTGCGCCGCACCAGCAACGGCACCACATCCCGTAGCGGACGCGGCAGACCGCCAAAAAACACCTCCCGCGTCACGGCCCAGCCTTGAGGATCGATCCAGCGACTGTGCAGCATCACCCAGTAGAAATGATCCTCCAGCATGCGCGTCACAGCCGTGGACAGCGCGCGCTGTGGCGGGGTCAGGCCGGCGTCGGGATCAACACCGTATTGGGCACGCAAATAGTCCAGGATCAGATGCGAGTCGCCCAGCAGCACCCCGTCATCCTCGATATAGGGCAGCTTGCCCTTGGGCGCCTTGCGCGGATCGCCGAGCAAGGCCTGATAGGGCAGGCCGGTCATGCGCAGCCAGGTTTCCAGCTTCATGCAGAACGGACTGGCATTGGGCAGGCCATAGGCCGGTGGAAACTGGTAAAGCCGAATCATGCGGCGCCTCCTTTGCGAGCCTCATCTCTGCGGCGTTATAGCCCACTCGCCGCCTCGCCACCACCATCCTGCGGGATAAAAAAATCCCGGCGGAGCCGGGATCAAAGGTGCCATGAAGCATCAGGAAGCAAAGACCATCAATTCCTTGATGAATCGATCGGTTGCAGCAAAATCACAGGGCCGGCTGCTCCAGTCCGTGATCGCTGAGCGGTGCTGTTTGGCTGGCGGACATGGTCAGGCGCGCGCAGCCATAGAGCATCCCCGCCACCACCAGGTAGCCGAAGGCAACGGTCGGGCTCTGCGCCAGGCCGATCGCCTCGCTGTGCATGAACCCGAAGAAGGTCATTACGGAGCCGGCCAGCGCGAAGCCCGCCGCCCGGCCATAGGCGCGGTCGATGATGCAGGCCGTGACGGCAGCCAGGATCAGGCTGGTCAGGATGGCGCCGCTACCGAGCAGTTCCAGCCCGTGGTAAAGCACCCCGCTGCCGGCCAGTTTGTCGATGCCGACCGCGGCGGCGTTGGTGCCGGCGGCGCCCAGTGCGTTGTCGATCATCAGCTTGCCCCAACCGGCCACCTGGGGAATCAGCGACAGGATGATGGCCGGGGCGTGGTTCTTGGGGGTTTCCTGGAAGGCCTGGGCGCCGATCAGCATGCCGATGTAGAGCAGGATCGGCGAGATGGCCACCACCGGAATCAGCGCCATCATCACCGCCAGAATGCCGAACCAGGACAGGATCAGCACCATCACGCCGGTCGCTGCCGAATAACCGATGCGCCCGCCGATGGCCTTCCAGCCCGGATGGCCGATGTACACAGCGTTGATGAAGGGGTTGCCCAGCAGGCAGCCGATCAAGCTCACCACGCCGTCGGCGGTGATGACGCGAGTGGTGGGGAAGTGGTCGCCGCCGGCCTCGGCGCTTTCCACGTTGTCCATGGCCTCGACCAAATCGTAGATGCCGAACGGAATGGCGGTGACCAGGATCACACTGAGGTATTCGAAGCCACCAAACACATGGCCGATCGCCGGCAGCGGCACCGAGAAGCCGAAGCTCGCGAACGACGCGCCGAGCTTGTCCAGACTCATGCCGCCGAAGTTGAAGCCAAACACAAGTCCGCCCCAGGCAATCAGCGAACCGACGCCGATCGCCACCAGACCGGCCGGGATGCCCTTCCAGTAGCGCACGCCGCCGAACCAGCTCGCCAGCAGGATGGCAAAGCAGGCCAGGCCGATCACCGGGTCCATGTACATTTCAAGCGCCGGGCGCATGGCAATGAAGGCGATCGACACGCCGGCGAGCGCCCCCAGCAGCGCCGCGCGCGGGGTGATCTTCTTGATCCACGGCGCGACAAAGCCGCCCGCCATGAGCACGAAGCTCTGCACGAACACCCAGGTCAGCCCGGCCTCCCAGCCCTTGATCGGGTCACCGCTGGCGGCCGCGATCGGCAGCATGATCACGAACACCACGACGAACATGTGCGGCACGCTGATGCCCGATGGCAGCGCGCAGACCGTGTCGCGGCCTTCCTTCTTGGCCAGCCGGTAGGCCAGCCAGGCGTAGTAGATCGTGGACAGGAACAGCATCAGCCCGGTGGCCGGCAGAATGCGTCCGAACACGATGTCGTCCGGCAGCTTGATGACATACCGCAGCAGCGCCGTCAGCGTGAGCAGGTTGACCAGGATGTTGGTGCCGAAGCCGAAGAAGGCGTTCCAGTCGCCGGGGCTCCACAGAGCGGGTTTGGATTCAGTCATGGTCAGGTCCCCCAAGATTAGGCAATGGATGACAAGCCCGCTGAGCTCGGGCTCAAGGCGGCCAGGATTCGCGTTGAATCGGATACCCAGCCGAAAATGCCGCCCTGCGCCGTGATCATGGCCAGAGCCGCCTGCTGGAATTCGGGAAAATAGGAGCCCACGGCGTCGGCGGGCACGATGCACTTGAAACCCCGGTCATTGGCTTCACGCACGGTGGTGTGCACGCACACCTCGGTGGTAACGCCACATACGATCAGTGACTGAATCCCCCCATTGGCGAGAATCAGCGCCAGATCGGTCTGGTAGAACGCCCCCTTGCCCGGCTTGTCGATCACGGGCTCGCCCGGTGCGGGCGCAAGCTCCGGGATAATGCCGTGACCCGGCTCGCCCCGGATCAGGATGCGCCCCATCGGCCCGACCTCACCAATGCGCCGGGGCGGATGACCGCGACTGATCTTGGCGGGCGGGGCATCGGCAAGGTCCGGCCGGTGTCCCTCGCGGGTGTGGATGACCATCATCCCGACGCCCCGTGCTGCGACCAGTAAAGCCTTGCAGGGCGCAATGGTGCTCCGCAGCAGGGACACGTCATTGCCCAGCATCTCCCCGAATCCCCCCGGTTCGAGGAAATCGCGTTGCATGTCGATCAGGATCAGCGCAGTAGTAGCCGGTTCGAATCGAACCGGTTCGGGTTGGGCATCCAACAACAGCATGACAACCTCCCCGGCCTCTCAGCCACTTCATGCATCGTTGTATACAATGCAACGAGCGTACCACCCTGAATTTTCCATCC
>Ga0073924_1000085_pt1 | contig 18219 bp, 19 predicted proteins | sample GWRWT4_14Oct14_FD_70957 | JGI IMG/M metagenome (GOLD analysis project Ga0073924, IMG submission 70957) | Sand microcosm microbial communities from a hyporheic zone in Columbia River, Washington, USA - GW-RW T4_14-Oct-14 | ecosystem: Engineered > Artificial ecosystem > Sand microcosm >...
GGCGGCCGCGTATCAGGTCGGTGTCGATGCGGAACGGGTCGCCGGTAACGCCCAGACGCAGGCGGTAAACGCCGACGCCTTCCATGACGCGCTGTACATAATTGCGGGTTTCGCTGAACGGGATCAATTCGATCCAGTCGATCACATCGGTAGTGGCCTTTCGCGGATCGCCATTCAGGCCCGACCATTTTGTCACGCGGCTGCCTCCGGCATTATAGGCCGCAAGCGCCATGACATAGGAGCCGTCATAATTGGCCAGCATTCTATCCAGATAGGCCGTACCCAGACGAAGATTATAAACCGGATCCTGGATCAGACGTTGCGGCGCATAGGGGGCCTTGATTTTGCGGGCAACTTCCTGCGCAGTGGCGGGCATCAACTGCATCAGGCCCATCGCGCCAGCGGGGCTTATTGCACCGACGTTAAAACCGCTCTCCTGTTTTGACAGCGCCAGGATAAGTGGTATTTCCGGGCCGTTTCGGCCGCCCAGATCCTGTGGCAGATTGAGCACCGGATAGCCTTCCTCAAACAGCCATACGGCCTCATTGCCTGCCCGCTTGGCGGCAAGAACGCCAAAATCACGGCGCTGCAGCTCTGTCGCGAAGGCGGCCGCCAGACGGTAATCCTGGGGGTTGCGGGACGATTCCACCAGTGCTGTGAAGAATTGTTTCGCCAGACTGTCCTTGTTCGCGGACAACAGAATTTGCGTTGCACGGGCAAGTTCCTGTTGGGCATAGGTATTCAGTTCCTGCCGTGTCGGACGTTTGGTATTATCCAGCGCGGCGCGCACGACGGCTCCGCCATTCCACTCGGCTGCAAGCTGACCATAGAAGCTGACGGGGTAACGGGCGGCCTCGCCATACCAGAATTTTGCGGCCTTCTGATCGCCTTTGGCTTCTGCGGCGCGCCCTGCCCAATATGCGCCCCGGCTGCGGCTTATGGGGGATGTCACCGCATTATAAAGGCGCGTGAAGTGGGGAAACGCTGTTGCAGGCTGTTTCAAAAACCGCAAAGCGATCCAGCCGGCCATAAATTCGGCTTCGGCAAAGGGCGCTGCTTCGTCAGGGGGCTGAAAATTATGCGTGGCGGCCACCCGGTAGGCTGTCTTGAAATCTTTCTTGTCCAGCGCCAGCCGTGCCAGGGTTTCCTGATGTTTCCACCATTGATTGCCTAGCGCGGTTTGCGGCGCGCGCAGGCTTCCACCGGCATGATGCGCCAGTTCAAGGGCCAGTTCAGGTTTGCCGGCGTTTAACCGCCACAATACCCGCTCATAGAACAGGCCGGGATCGGTGCGCAAAAGCTTCGGCACCCTAGCCAGCGCCGTTTCCACATTGGGTGCACGATAACGCAACGCCAGCCGCGCCACGCCCAACAACTCCATATCACGGCCCACAAGTTTAACCATGCGAACCGCGGCGTCGCGCTGACCGCGCCATAATAATCCGTCAAAGCGGGCAATATGATCCTGCCGGTCCAGTAAATGACCATGATTGCGCAATATCTGGCGCTCCATATCAAGCTCGAAGCCGCCTTCACGCCACACTTCGCGCAAAAACCGTTGCCCTGCTTTATGATCTCCTGCCTCCAGGAAAGTCTGCGCCGCCTGATATTTGCCTTTCGCCGTAAAGGGGGGGTAGCGCCGGAACCATTCCACCCGTTCGCGCAACGGCATTGTCTGCATGAAACTATGTTCGGCGCGAACCACCAATTCTTTTTGTCCCGGCCATTTGGGGTTGGCGATCAGGAATTTAGCAATTTCGGCGAAACTCGGGTTTGCCCGGCCCGAGGTAAGATACAGATATTCTACCAGCTTGCGCGCCGCTGGATCACCGCTTTGTGCGGCAAGCTTGTGGGCATAGGACCAGCTTCCCTGATCCCCGGCGCCAATGGCCTGTTCGATCAGGCTGCCGCGTTTGGCCGCTGCGGACTGTGCGACCAAAGCGACTGAAACACCCAAAATGATGCCGATGCCGGATAGTACGCTTCTGGCACGCCTGAATGAAAACCCAGTAAACTGCATTTCGAATCTCTTGATTACAGCGGACGTAAGTTTACGCACGGGTCCAGTCCTGACCAAGCCTTATATATAGCCAGCGCACATATAACGAATGTATTAAAATCAATGCAGCTTAACAGTTTATAAAGGCGGCCTTGCCACAGCACATCAGTGTGGTAATTTCCCTTCTACATTGCAACCCCAAGCCATAGGCGGTCCATGCCCTCATCCAAGCCTTTTTTCTTTGGCTCAATACCGGCGCTTATTACTCCTTTTCGCGGCGGCAAGGTGGACGATAAGGCGTTTCAGTCCTTTGTCGAATGGCAGGTGAGCCAGGGCTCCCATGGACTTGTGCCATGTGGCACAACGGGTGAATCCCCCACCCTGGATCATAACGAGCATAAACGTGTCGTGGAATTATGCATTGAGGCGGCGGCGGGGCGCGTGCCGGTGATCGCGGGCACGGGATCAAATTCCACCGCCGAAGCGATTGATCTGACCATGCATGCCAAACGGGCTGGCGCGGCGGGTGCGCTGGTGGTTGTTCCCTATTACAACAAACCAACCCAGGAAGGCATGTATCAGCATTACAAGGCGCTGAATGACGCTGTGGACATACCGATTCTGATTTACAATATACCGGGGCGCACCGGCGTCAACATGACGGTTGAAACCATGGCGCGGCTGGCCAGGCTGCCGAATATTGCCGGCGTAAAAGACGCGGCCAACGATATCACGCGAACCAGTCTGCAACGTGCGGCCATTGGACCGGAATTCATTCAGCTTTCGGGAGATGACGGGAATGCGCTGGGCCAGGCGGCGCATGGCGGTCATGGCTGTATTTCAGTGACGGCGAATGTGGCGCCTGCCGAAGTTGCGGCGTTTCAGAACGCTCTGATGGCGGGCGACTTCAAAACCGCCTTGCAGTGGCAGGATAGGCTGATGCCACTGCATGATGCGCTGTTCGTCGAAACCAGCCCTGGCCCCATCAAATTCGCTGCCAGTTTGCGTGGACTGTGCCAATATGAATTGCGATTGCCGATGGCGAAGGTTGCGGCCTCGACCGAGGCGACAGTACGTGCGGCGCTGGATGGACTGGGTCTGCTGGATCGTCCGGCCTATGCCGGCAAATCTTGAGAAGCTGCGTATAAGGTATGGCGGGTAAAAATAAAGCGGCGAAAAAACAGGTCAAAAAAACAGATGCGGGCCGGATACTGGCTGATAATCGCAAAGCGCGCTACAATTATGAAATTGGCGAGACGGTGGAAGCCGGGATTATTCTGAAAGGTTCCGAAGTCAAATCGTTGCGCGCAGGCCGCGCCAATATTGCCGAATCCTATGCCAGCGCCGAAGGCGATGAGATGTGGCTGATAAACGCTTATATCCCCCCCTATGATCCGGCCGGACGATATGACAGTCACGACCCACGCCGCAAACGCAAGCTATTGTTGCATCGTAAACAGATCAGCCGCCTGTCCGGGTTGCGCAAACAGCAGGGCATCACGCTGATCCCGTTGCGGCTGTATTTCAATGAACGTGGATTGGCCAAGCTGGTGATTTCGCTCGCCAGCGGAAAAAAACAACATGATAAACGCGCCAGCGAAAAAGACCGCGACTGGAAGCGCGAACAGGGCCGCCTGATGCGCGAAAAGGGTTGAGAACGGATTTTTTCACAGAAAGCCCTTCGCAAACCCGATCAATCAATTAGGATTCTGATGCTTTCGAAAACAGCATTGAACATTTCAGGAGTCAGGCGGCGCGTGTTTGTGTTGTATCGCGAGCAGTGATAGCTGTCGATGAGCGTACGCCCATCCGGCAGGGTATGGCTTGCGCCATGAGCAAATTTAGCCTTTGAAGGGCGCAGGCCGAACACCGCCAAAGTACTGTCATGGGCAATTTTTCCCAAGGCCAGAATTACCCTGACACGGCTTCTTGCCGCGATGGTTGCGGCAAGGAAGGGGCGGCAGGCTAAAATCTCCGAGGGCTCCGGCTTGTTTTGGGGCGGCACACAGCGCACTGAATTCGTGATCAGGCAGTCGCGCAGGCGAAGACCGTCCAGGGCATGAGCGCCATAGGCTCCCTCGCTGAAACCATGCGCCGCCAGCGTGGCGTATAAAAGATCGCCGGCATAATCGCCGGTAAAGGGGCGTCCCGTTCGATTTGCGCCCTGGAGGCCGGGGGCAAGCCCCACAATTAAAAGCCGCGCGCCGGGATCCCCGAAGGAAGGCACCGGACGATTAAACCAGCCAGGCTGGTCTAATCGATTTGTTTCGCGCATCGCGACCAGGCGGGGGCATCGGCGACAATCGTGCGCCGGTTCATCAGGCGCCGGCAACAATCAGGGCGCTCTTACAGTGCCATCATCATCGTCGTCATCATCATCATACTCTTCGCCTTCTTCGTCTTCGTAATCATCATCGTCATCATAGTCGTCGTCTCCGGCGGCAGCCTGCTTGGGCGCGGGATCAAGGCGGCGGGTTCCGCCAAGCATGGGCTGCCCCTCACGAAAATCATCATGCCTCCGTGTCGGGCGGTCGCCAAAATCGCGGGAGATAATTGGGGCAATGTCCGTCAGTTCGATAAATCTATCGCATTGGCGGCGCAGCTCATCCGCTATCATGGGCGGATTGGACTTTACGGTGGAAACGACCGTAACACGCAGCCCCTTGCGTTGAATGGCTTCGACCAGCCGGCGAAAATCGCCATCACCTGAAAATATAATGACATGGTCAAGATGCTCGGCCATTTCCATGACGTCGATCGCCAGTTCAATATCCATATTGCCTTTGATCTTCTTGCGGCCAAAGGCGTCAGTAAATTCCTTGGTTGGCTTGGTGACCATCGTATAGCCGTTGTAATCCAGCCAATCCACGAGTGGCCGAATGGGCGAATATTCCTGGTCCTCGATCAGCGCGGTATAATAAAAGGCGCGCACAAGAATGCCGTTTTCAGAAAAATGATCAAGTAACCGCTTGTAATCAATATCAAAATTCAATGCTCGCGCCGCCGCGTACAGATTTGATCCATCGATGAAAAGCGCGATACGTTCATTTTGATAAAATTTCATAAAAAAACCTTTTTTGATAATATGATGACGATAAGACCCACACGCCAGTAAAGCGCATCAGAATACGATTACTATGTAGTAGCTGCGCCATGCTGTTGCAATTACTTACTCACACGATCACGTTGCCGGCAGGCGCGCAAAGCATATGGGAAGAATCATCGGCACAGGTGGCGCAGTAACGCCAACAGGTAATAGCCGCTCTTGTTTTCCAAAATTTGCCTCTCGCCTTGCCGGCACGAAATATCTCGGCCACTATATTACATAGAAAGATGATGTAGCAAAATATAAGGATGCGTATGATACTTATTGGCATTGGCGGGAATTTATCGAGCCGGTTTGGGCCACCGAGACAGGGTCTGGCTTATGCGCTTGAAGTGCTGTGCGCCCAGGCGGGGCCACTGTCCGCCTGTTCCCCCTGGTATGGTGCGCGCGCCGTGCCGGTGTCGGACCAGCCTGATTTCGTCAATGCCGTCGCCAGCATTGAGACGGACTTGCCGCCCAGCGGCCTTTTGGAGCTGATGCATCAGGTCGAGCGCCAGTTTGGACGGGTGCGCGGGGCTGTAAATGCGGCCCGGACATTGGATCTGGATTTGCTGTCTTATGATCATATTTGCCAGGAATCCGGCCCGGAATTACCGCATCCCCGGATGCATCAGCGCGCTTTTGTGCTATCGCCGCTGTGCGATATAGCCCCGGACTGGCGGCATCCGGCATTGAAACGAACGGCGCGGGAGCTATTGCTGGCCTTGCCGACGCCCCATGGGGTATGGCGATTATAGCTTAATGGTTGCACTGAAACGAACTATTGACTAGATAGAGGATATAAGTTTCCCAGTATCAGCACTTTCCGGAGGCCGGGCCATGGCGCGCGTTACCATTGAAGATTGCGTAGACAAGATCGAAAACCGGTTTGAACTGGTGCTGCTGGCGGGGCAGCGGGCCCGCGCCATATCCTCGGGCGCGCCGCTTACTGTGGACCGTGACCGGGACAAAAACCCTGTCGTTTCCCTGCGGGAGATTGCCGAAGAGACGATCAAGCCGGACCGTCTGCGTGAAGATTTGCTGGCCAGTTTGCAACGTTATAGCCGCAATGAAGAAGCCGAAGAAGGCGGGCTTCCGCTGCTTGCCGGATCAGAAAATGATGAGGCCACGGATACCATGAGCGAGGAGGAGCTGATTCGCGCCATGCGCAGCGAAGCAGAGGGTGGAAGTGGTGCGGCATCAAGTGGTGGCAGATAGGCTAAGCCTGATATTTCCCGAATGCGCCTTTTCTACGCGCAAGTGTTCTGCGCGCGTCAATAGCAGACCTCTCCGGCCCCGAATTCTAGCGGGACTGGGCTTGCGCATATCTTGCGGTTACCGGCAATGATCCGCCAATATGAATTGGTCGATATGGTGCGCGCCTATGATCCCAATCTGGATGAGGCGATGTTGAACCGCGCCTATGTGTTCGCCACCAAGGCGCATGGCAATCAAAAGCGCGCGTCCGGCGATCCTTATTTTTCGCATCCTGTAGAAGTGGCGGGCATACTTGCCGGACTGCGGCTTGATACAGCTACGATCGCCACCGCCTTGCTGCATGATACGCTGGAGGATACTAAAGCGACGTATGCGGACATTGATCAAACCTTTGGTTCCGAAGTGGCGGTGCTTGTGGAAGGCGTCACCAAGCTTTCAAAAATGTCCTTTACATCTGAGCAAAGCCAGCAGGCGGAGAATTTTCGCAAGCTGCTGATCGCGATGTCCGTGGATATCAGGGTGCTGATGGTGAAGCTTGCGGACCGGCTACACAATATGCGGACCCTGCATTTTATCAAAAATCCCGAAAAACGGACGCGGATAGCCAAGGAAACCATGGATATCTACGCGCCTTTGGCGGGGCGCATTGGCATGCAGGAAATGCTGGAGGAATTGCAGGACCTGGCGTTTTCCGAATTGAACAGTGAAGCGCGCGATTCTGTTATTGTCCGGCGCGATTTCTTGCGTCAGCGCACTGGCGAAAGCACGGGGCGCATCGCCGTGCTGCTGGAAGAAACGCTGGCGGCTAAGGGGATTAAGGCGACTGTGTCAGGCCGCGAAAAGCGCCCCTATTCAATCTGGAGCAAGATGCAGCGCAAGGCCATTTCCTTTGAGCAGCTTTCCGACATTTTCGCCTTTCGCGTGATCGTGGACACGATTGACGAATGTTATCACGCGCTTGGCGTCATTCATCAAAAATGGCCGGTTATGCCGGGCCGGTTCAAGGATTATATATCGACGCCTAAACGCAATAATTATCAGTCCATACACACCACGGTTATCGGTCCGGATAAGCAGCGGGTGGAAATCCAGCTTCGCACCGCGAATATGCACCGGATGGCGGAGTATGGCGTAGCGGCGCATTGGCACTTCAAAGAGAAGAACGGTGCGGACGCGCCAGCCGTGGGAGCTGATCCCTATATCTGGCTGCGCGAACTCGTGGAGATGATTGACGACGGTGAAAGTCCCGAGCAATTTCTGGAATACACCAAGCTGGATCTTTTTGTAGACCAGGTGTTCTGCTTTACCCCCGGCGGCGATCTGATTGCATTGCCGCGCGGCGCAACGCCGATTGATTTTGCCTACGCCGTGCATACAAGTATTGGTGACAGTTGCGTGGGGTGCCGGGTAAATGGACGCCCGGCGCCGTTGCAAACCGAACTTAACAATGGTGATCAGGTGGAAATTATCCGGTCCGAGGCGCAAACCCCTTCGCCCGGATGGGAGAGGGTTGCCGTGACGGCCAAGGCGCGCTCGGCGGTGCGCAGATTTGTGCGTCAAAGCCAGCGTGGTGAATATATTGCCCTGGGCCGCGAAATTGCAGAAAAGGCATTCCGTACTGAAGATTATCCGTTTACGGAGAAAGCGGTCGGACAGGCCCTGCAACCGCTAAAGCTGACGTCAACGGATGATATATATGAAAAGCTGGGGCGGGGACTGCTGACCGGGCTGCAACTGATGGAAGCAGCCTTTCCAGGCATCAAGATGAAAGCGCCGCAACTGCCCATCGCGCTGCCGGCGTCGAAAGATGGACGGCGGCCCCGCTCGGCCGCGATACCTATTCGCGGCATGACGGCTGGACTGGCCATCCATTATGGCGATTGTTGTCATCCCTTGCCGGGTGATCGCATCGTCGGCATTCAGACGGCGGGCGGCGGTGCGACAATTCATACGATAGACTGCGAGATTTTGGAGCAATTTGGCGATACGCCGGAACGCTGGCTGGATGTCAGCTGGGATGCACGCGGCGACGCCCCGGACTTTTTTGTTGGCCGCATAGAAACCACCTTGTCGAACGAGCCCGGATCGCTGTCCGTGCTGTCAACGCTTATTGCGAAAAATCAGGGCAATATCAGCAATCTTAAAATTTCCGGACGCACGCCGGATTTCTTTGACATGGTGGTGGATATTGAGGTGCGTGATGTGAAACATCTAAGCAATATTATCGCGGCGCTGCGCGGCTCTCCGCATGTCAGCAAGGTAGAGCGCACGCACGGATAAACAGGCACGGATAAAATAGTGAAGGCATTACGAATATGTTTAGACGCCGGATAGAGCGTACGCTTCTGCAAAAAGCGCGGGAATTTGTGTTTCCCACGTCAGGGTACCGGCGCGCGATGCTTTACCTTTGGCGCCGGCTGATGCGGTTGAATGCGTCCCCACATACGGTTGCATTGGGCTTCGCCATTGGTGTTTTTATGTCCTTTTCGCCATTTCTGGGGCTTCACTTGGTTCTGTCGGGCTTGTTTGCGTGGCTTTTGCGGGCGAATATCGCCGCTTCGATGTTGGGCAACTTTCTTGGCAATCCTGTGACTTATCCGCCTATGTGGATGGCTGTTTACGGTGTTGGTGATTATCTTCTTGGATCGCCGCAAGTGGTTGGCGAGGCGGCATCCCGGGTGATGGGCATTTCGTTTTCTTGGGATATATTCCTGTCGTGGGAGGTTTTTTTGAATTTCGCGCAGGAGATTTTCCTGCCATTTCTGGTGGGCAGCATTCCCGTTGGCATCTTGGCTGGCCTGGTTTTCTATATTCCGGTTAAGCAGGGCGTGTCGCGTTATCAGGCGTCACGGCGGGACCGTTTTTATAAAATCCACCCGGCCCTTGCTGTGGGCGCCATGCCCTCTCAAACGGGCGAGTTGGGGTGATGGGTGCGCGCTATTTACGTCTAGGCGTTAATATTGATCATGTGGCCACGATCAGAAATGCGCGTGGGGGGCCTTATCCCGATCCGGTGCGTGCGGCGAAGCTGGCGGTGCAGGCGGGCGCCGATGGCGTCACCGCCCATCTGCGAGAGGATCGCAGGCATATTTCCGATGAGGATATTGCGCGTCTGCGCGCAGAGATTGAGAAACCTCTCAATCTGGAATGTGCGGCGACGCCGGAAATGCTGAAAATTGCGCTTCGCAACCGCCCCCATGCTGTCTGTCTGGTGCCAGAAAAACGGGCGGAAAAGACCACGGAAGGGGGCCTTGATGTCGTCGGGCAAAACAACTATCTGACCCCGTTTGTTGGTCACCTTCGCGATGCGGGTATGCGTGTTTCGCTTTTTGTAAATCCTGACTTGCATCAGATTGAAGCGGCGCAGAAAAGTGGCGCGCACATTGTTGAATTGCATGCCGGCGTTTATTGCGAGGCAATTCTGGCCGGCGATGTGGCGGCCGCGCAGGCTGAACTTGCCAATCATCAGATCGCGGCCATTGCCGCAGCGCAGATGGGACTGGAAGTGCATGTAGGCCATGGCATCAGTTTCGAGACTGTAGGTGTGTTCGCCGCAATGCCGCAGGTGGTGGAATTGAATATCGGCCATTTTTTGATTGGAGAGTCGATTTTTATCGGGTTGCCTGCGGCGATCACGCACATGCGGGAGCTGATGAATGCAGCGTGTGCGTCATGATTATTGGCCTCGGCAATGATCTGATCGATATAAGGCGTATCGAGAAAACGATCGACCGGTTTGGCGCGCGCTTTATCAATCGTCTGTTTACAGAGAAAGAACAGGCGCGCTCCGATCGCAAGGCCAATCGCGCAGCCAGTTACGCCAAGCGTTTTGCAGCGAAAGAGGCCTGCTCAAAGGCGTTGGGAACCGGTCTTCGCAAAGGGGTCTATTGGCGTGATATGGGGGTCAGTAATCTGTCTTCCGGCAAGCCCACAATGGTATTGACAGGCGGCGCCTTGCAGCGTCTCCAGGAAATCACCCCCGCCGGGTGCAGTGCGCAGATTGATCTTACCCTTACCGATGATTTTCCACTGGCGCAGGCGATTGTGCTGATTACCGCCGTGCCGCTTGCAATATCAAAAAACTAGGGAATTTTTAATGTCTGAAAAGCAGCCAAGTGAATTGGTCGAAAACATCAAGACGATTGCCTATGCGCTTTTAATTGCTTTGGTCATACGCGCATTTTTATTTCAGCCTTTTAATATCCCTTCCGGCTCAATGCTTCCGACCTTGCTGGTCGGCGACTATCTGTTTGTTTCTAAATATAGTTATGGATATAGCCGCCATTCTTTCCCGTTTAGTCCGCCGCTGTTTAGCGGACGTATTCTGGAACGCACACCCAAACGCGGCGATATTGTAGTGTTCAAGCTGCCTACGGATGGCAGCACAGACTATATCAAGCGGCTTATCGGCCTGCCTGGAGACCGCATTCAGATGCGCGGCGGGGTGCTCTATATTAACGATCAGGCCGTGTCGCTTGCGCCGCGCGGGGATTATCTGGAAAAAGACCCAATGGGCAACGCCATTCAAATCCGGCAATTTCGCGAGACCATGCCTGGCGGCGTTTCGTATAATGTCCTGGACATGTTGATGGACGGCCCTGTTGACGATACTGGCATATTTACGGTACCGCAGGGGCATGTGTTTATGATGGGGGACAACCGCGATAATTCCAGCGACAGCAGGGTTCCCAATGGCGGCGTTGGCTTTGTGCCGATGGAAAATCTTGTCGGGCGGGCGGAGTTTCTGTTTTTCTCAACAGATGGCAGCGCCCGATGGTGGGAATTCTGGCGCTGGATACAGGCCGCACGATTTGATCGCATGTTCCGCAGCATCAGTTCGATACAAGGATAATAGGTGAACGAAGACCGCCTTTTGCAACTCCAGCAGAGGCTTGGATATCAATTCAGGTCGATGGATTTGCTGCGTCAGGCCGTAACGCACTCAAGCGCCAGCGGGGCGAGCAGCCGCAATAATGAGCGGCTGGAATTTCTGGGCGACCGGGTTCTGGCGTTGGTGATCGCCGATTTATTGCTCAGGCATTTTCCGGCAGCAGCTGAAGGTAATCTGGCGATGCGGTTGAATGGGCTGGTGCGGCGCGAAACCTGTGCGGCGGTTGCACAGGAAATCGAATTAGGATCCTGCCTTGTTCTGGCCCCCGCAGAGGCGGCCATGGGGGGGCGCGATAAACCCGTCATTCTGGGTGACGCCTGCGAGGCTGTGATCGGTGCGCTGTATCTTGACGGGGGCATGGCGGCGGCGCGCGGCTTTGTCGAGGCTTATTGGACGCCGCATATGACGGGTTTGTCCGCAACCCTTACGGATGCAAAATCCGCATTGCAGGAATGGAGCCAGGCGCGCAGGCTGGGTACGCCGGTTTACGCAGAAATTAGCCGTGAAGGACCTGACCATGCGCCGGTATTTGTGATACAGGTAACTTTGCCGGGTTATGCGCCGTTCTGCGGTACAGGCCCCTCTAAACGGGAGGCGGAACGTGAAGCCGCATACGCCATGCTGTGTGATGTGCATGCTGAATACAGGCAATCGGGAAATAAATGAACGCTGATATCCTCACCCGCTGCGGTTTTGTAGCCCTGATCGGGCCGACCAACGCCGGAAAATCCACCCTGCTTAATTGCCTGGTTGGCGCGAAACTGGCCATTGTCACGCATAAGGTGCAGACCACGCGCGCCCGGCTGCGCGGCATTGCGGTGCTTGGAGATGCGCAGATCATCTTCGTTGATACGCCTGGAATTTTCAAACCGCAGCGGCGGCTGGACCGCGCCATGGTACAGGCGGCGTGGGGCGGCGCAGAAGAGGCCGATTGCATCGTGCTTGTCATAGATGCGGTGCGTGGATTGAATGCGGATGCGCAGACCATCCTGGATGGGTTATCCAACGCGCGCCGCAAGGCGGTGCTGGTGCTGAACAAGATTGATTTGATCCGGCGCGAGGAGTTGTTGTCGCTGGTGGAAAAATTTGATCAGTCAGGATTGTTTTCCCGGACTTTCATGGTTTCAGCCTCCAACGGCGACGGGGTGGATGATTTGCGGAATTATCTGGCGGGCGCGGTTCCCCCTGGGCCATGGCTATATCCCGAGGACCAGTTATCAGATGCGACTGAACGCATGTTGGCGTCCGAAATCACCCGCGAGAAATTATTTTTACGTGTGCATCAGGAGCTGCCTTATGATTCAACGGTCGAAACCGAATCCTGGAAGGAAATGAAAGACGGCAGCGCGCGCATCGATCAAACCGTCTATGTGCGGCGCGACAGCCAGAAGCCCATTATTTTAGGCAAGGGCGGCCAGACCCTGAAACAGATCGGCGAGGCCGCGCGCCATGAAATGGAAAAAACCTTTGACCGGCGCATCCACCTGTTCCTGCATGTCAAGGTAAATGAAAAATGGCTCGATGAACCAGCCCGGTATCGCGAAATGGGTCTGGACTTCAGCAAGGATTAAAGCGATCCGTAGACTGATGGTATTTGCTTATGGAATGGGTTGATGACGCCATAATTCTTTCGGCCCGGCCCTACGGGGAGCGCGGGGTGATTGTGGATGCCCTGACCAGCAGGCATGGCCGGCATGCCGGACTGGTGCGCCATGGCGCCTCAAAACAGATGCGCGGGGTTCTGGAGCCGGGCAATGAAGTCAGTGTTAAATGGCGCGCAAGACTGCCGGAGCATCTTGGAAATTATTCTGTTGAACCGGTGCGCGCCCGCGCGGCGGCGGTGATGCGCGATCCGTTGCGTTTGTCCGGATTGACCAGCGCCTGCGCTGTGGCGCAACAGGTGCTGCCCGAACGCGAACCGCACGGCGCCGTTTATGAAGGTATGCGGGCGCTGTTGGACGCCATCGAGATGATTGAGATGTGGCCGGCCGCATTGATCCGGTGGGAGCTAGGGGTGCTCGAAGAATTGGGATTCGGGCTGGATCTGAGCAAATGCGCCGTAACGGGCGCGACTGATGATCTGATTTATGTTTCGCCGCGAACGGGACGCGCCGTCAGCCGCGTGACGGGGCAGCCTTATCATGAACGGCTGCTGACGTTGCCAGCTTTCTTGCTGGGCGCCCAAATGCAGGCGCAGAGCGCGGATATTATGGCTGGACTGGATTTGACTGGGTTCTTTTTGGCGCGCCATGTGTTAGAGCCCCACGCAAAAGCCATGCCCGCCGCCCGCGGCCGTTTATGTGAGCGCCTGAAAATCTGGTCTGAGGAAATGATTTTAGCATAGTTGATCGTGATGAATAATTTTGAGTCCCCGCCCGGCGCGCGCCGGCAGATTGCCGTCTGGTTGTTTTGTCTCTGCGGCTTTGTGGCGCTTGTCGTTCTGGTTGGCGGCATGACACGGCTGACGGATTCTGGATTGTCGATTACCGAATGGAAACCGGTTGTCGGCCTGTTGCCCCCATTATCACAGGAAACATGGCAGCAGGAATTCGAAAAATATCAGCAGATCCCGGAATATAGGCTGGTCAATAGCGATATGGATCTGGCTGCATTCAAATCAATCTATTGGTGGGAATGGGGGCATCGATTTATGGCCCGCATGGCTGGCCTGGTTTTTCTGGTTCCCTTTGTTTATTTCTGGGCGGCAAAAAAACTTGGCCGCAAGGATCTGCCGAAACTTCTATTGCTGTTTATTTTGGGGGGCGCGCAAGGGGGCTTGGGCTGGTACATGGTGAAAAGCGGTTTGAGTGTGCGTGTCGATGTCAGCCAATACCGGCTGGCCGCCCATCTGGGATTGGCGTTTCTGGTTTATGGTTACAGCTTCTGGATGGCGTTGGGTTTTTGGCGTGGAAAATCAGCGGGAACCACTTCGTCATACTGGTTGCGCTCCGGGATTGTCGCTTTGTGTGGCTTGATCTTTCTGCAAATTGTGCTGGGCGCCCTGGTGGCGGGGCTGGATGCGGGTCTGACCTATAATAGCTGGCCATTGATGGATGGGCGCTGGATTCCAACAGGTCTTGCGCAACTCGAACCGCTTTATCTGAATCTCTTTGAAAATATCACCATGGTCCAGTTCAATCACCGCTGGCTGGCGGCGATTATCCTGGTGCTGACCATTATATTATGGGGCGCAAGCCGGAGAGGCGATCCGCTGTGGCGGCCTTTGTCTGTGATGCTGGCCGTTGTATTGGGGCAATTTATCCTGGGGGTCTGGACCTTACTGGCAGTAGCGCCCATCGCCCTGGCGGCGGCGCACCAGATGGGCGCCCTGATCGGCTTCAGCATGGCGCTATTGCTGGCGCATCTGACATTGCGCGCGGATCGTCAAGCCACAGGCAACCACTAATTCTTAATCATTTGCATTATAATATTGGACTGCGGGGCTATCCGGGGCCCGGCATCTAAGGCGGCTATTTGGAATGGTTATGGGATTGTTGCAGCGGATAAAGGTCTTTGCAAGCGGGCAAGCCCCCACTGTAGAGCCTTCGCGGCCGCTTTCTGGCGCCGAACGCCGCCGCGATCGGCGTATTCAAAGCTCCAAACTGACCATCTTTATCGGCAATAAACGCTATAAGACCTATGATTGGTCGATGGGCGGGTTCCGGATTGTCGTGCCTGGAAATGAGTTTACCACCCAACAGCGCATATCAGGCGCGATACACGGGCCTGGCATGTTTGATCGTGGGGAATATGAGGCTGCGATCACCTGGATTGCGGATGACGGTGAGATTGGAGCGCATTTTATTGAGCTGTCGCACGAGAGTTTCCTGGCCATGAGTGCCGCACAGGCCTAGGGCGCGTCGTCAGTTACTGTCATAAAGGCCTGTGTTTGTGGCTCTGGACCCCGCACCAAGTACCCCCAGCCAGCCCTTTGGCTGGCCCGAGGACAGGCTCAGCGACACTGTGGTTGAGGTGATTAAGCCAAATATCATTCCGCATTAAATCACCTCTTTATTGGTTGACAATTTGTCATAATTCGCCATACTGACACTTATGATAGTACGAAGCAACATAGCCCCCTCAGAGTCCAGAGTCTCCAGGCAGGACAAGCGCAAGGGGGAAAGCCGTCAGCGCCTGTTGGCGGCAGCGCGACAGCTATTCGTCGAACGCGGCTATCATGAAACAAGGCCGCAGGATATTTCCCGTCTGGCGGGCGTGGGGCATGGCACTTTCTATCTTTATTTTGCAGACAAGCAGGCCTGCTTTCAGGATTTTGTTGAGCAGACGCAGGAAGAAATTGATGCGCTGGTAGTTGAGCGGCTGGCACGCTGCCATACGCATGAAGAGCGTGTTTATGGGGTGCTGGAAGTATCCATGGATTTTGTGCAGGCCAATCCGGGTGTGCTGCGGGCTGCGTGGGTGGGTCACCAACTGCTTTCCAAGGATATTTCCACTGAGAAGGCGGGGCCGTCAATCGTTGACCAGTGGACGGCGCGCTGGGCCGAAGTTATTGCGCGCGGGCAGAAAGCAGGCCTGATCTGGGATGATTATGATCCGAAGATTATTGGCTATGCCGTGCTGATGGTCACAAGCGTGGTCAGCACCGGCAATCACGGGGTCTGGGGTGACAGGGAGCATTTTCTGACCAATCTGACGCGGTTCGTTCTGCGCGGTCTTGCTGCGCCGGCGGTTGATGGCGGTGCAAAAATTTAATCCGTTAACGGAGGATATGTTATGACAAAGCTGAACTATACCTATGACGAAATGATGGCCGATTACCCCTATGTGAAACCGCATGTGGTAATGGGTGAAAAACTGCATGGCGGGTTCGACGCGAATGGAAAATATATTTCGCCGCGCATGCAGGGCAGGGGTCCCGCCATCGAAGCCTGGTCGCAGAATGTTCTGGCCAATGGCGGCGAGCTGATCGATGTCAGCGTGAAACTGCTGAAGCGCGACAACTATCCCAACCATCAGCAGCAGAAATTCCTGCTTAATCTCGGGCTTGGCAAAACCCTGTGGGATTCTTTGTCGATCGTGGGCGAGATTGAAGGCCGGGGAAAAGTGCTGAGTGATTCAGATGGCCCAAACTTTCAGGACATCATTGTAGAGGATGTAAGTAATACCGCCATCGGTCATCTGAACAAGGGGCTGCATCATGCCCATGGCCGCGACGAAGGCGGACTGGATGGCAGCGACATCGGCGCGCATGACAAGATGTGGTATGTGGTGCGTGACCTTCTGTTCGGCAAGAACGCCTATCCGATCCCAACCGCACCCGACAACATCACCCGCCCGGAAGGCATGCGCCTGTTTCCAAAACTGCCGGAACAGCATGAAGCATTTCTGCTCATCTATATGAACATTTTGATGGTTGAAGTGCGCGCGGAAAAAATGTTTGCGTTCTGTTGCAGCCTGTTCCGCGATCCTGATCTGTTCAAGGACCGCCGCGCCGCCGCCGAGGAAGCCGCCGTTCTGGTAGAGCGCATCCGCCAGGACGAGGCCAGCCATGTGGGCTATCTGCGCGCCGTCCTGTCGGAAATGCGCCTGCTGACTTTCAAGCTGAATGATGGCACGACGGTCAAAGGCAGCGACATGCTGGATCCGGTCTGGAAGGGCATGGTCGATTTCCATTCCACCACGGTTTACGACAATAGCCGTAAAGTAACCCGCGAAAGCATCATCAAACAATTAATGGCGCTGCCGGATGGCGAGGCGCTGGTGCGTCAGCTTGATGCGCTGGAAACCCCGCTTGCTGCGGCAGCGGAATAAGAGGCGAATTAGATGGTCAAGCTCGTTTACTCACAGGAAGAATTGCTGGCCAGCCATCCGTATGCGGAATATCATATGGCGGCGGGACATAAACTGCATGGCGGCTTTGATCCAGAGGGAAATTATGTGCCGCCGCGTTCGCTGCATCGCATTCCCGCCATCAATGCCTGGCGCGGCGAAGTTGAGCGCAAGGGCTGGAAGCTGATCGATTGCAGCGCCGATCTGCTGAAAATGGGCAATTATCCGTCGCCGGAGCAACAATGGCTGTTGCTGGAAAACGGCCTTGATCTGACCATGTGGAATTCGCTGACCATTGCGGGCGTGATCGAGGGGCGCGGCGCGCTGCTGGCCAGTTTCCCGGCTCCAGATTTTCAGTCGATCATTGTTGAAGACATCAGCGCCATGTGCATCGGGCACCTTAACAAGGGCCTGCTGGTGGCGCATGGCTGGGACGAAGGCGGCAACCCGGCAACGGATATCGGCGCCCACAATAAAATGTGGTTTGCCGCGCGCGATGCGCTGTTTGGCGCCGGCGCCTATGGCAGGGCGGAAATTCCCGAAAGCATTACCCGCCCGGAAACCGGCCGCCTGATGCCGCAAATACCGCTGGAGCATGAACAATATCTGCTGCTGCTCATGAACCTGACCATGATTGAAGTGCGCGCCGAGGCGGTTTTCCGTTTCAATGAAACTGTCGTAAAAAATCCCGATGCGTTCAGGAATAATCGCAAAGGCGCCGGTCTCGCGGCGGATCTGATCAACCGCATCCGCATGGATGAAAATATTCATGTGGCCAGCCTGCGCGTGATGCTGTCGGAATTCCGTGAACTGACGATCAAGACAGTGGATGGAGGAACCATGCGCGGCAAGGATCTGTTCGATCCGCTGTGGACGCCGATGATCGCGTACCATACCGGAGAGGCGTTCGAATTCAGCCGCAATCAGACCCGCGAAGCCCTGCAACGCCAGATCATGGCGCTTCAGGGTGGCGAGAAACTGTTTGCGAAGTTCGAATCCCTGGAACATCGCGCACTGGCTGCCGAATAAATTTTTTCACGCCAATCCTTAACGCTGCGATTTGACTGAAATCAAACCGCAGCGTTGTTTTTTAACTACGCTGCCCGGAAGGATATTTGTATGACATCAAAAGAAGGAGTTAATCCGGTGAAAGGGTTAATGGGTAAAACGGCGTTTATCACGGGTGGCGCCAGCGGTATCGGTTATGGCATGGCGCAGGCCTTTGCCAGGGCGGGC
>Ga0073924_1000086_pt1 | contig 18217 bp, 14 predicted proteins | sample GWRWT4_14Oct14_FD_70957 | JGI IMG/M metagenome (GOLD analysis project Ga0073924, IMG submission 70957) | Sand microcosm microbial communities from a hyporheic zone in Columbia River, Washington, USA - GW-RW T4_14-Oct-14 | ecosystem: Engineered > Artificial ecosystem > Sand microcosm >...
TCCTCGCGCCATGTCGGATCGATTGCCGGGCATGTGGCGGAGAAAATCAAACAGGTCTATGGCGACAATTGCCGCGTGGAAGGTCTGCGCCAGGGCGACTGGGTTGTGATCGATGCGGTGGATGTGATCATTCACATCTTCCGGCCGGAAGTGCGGGAATTTTACAATCTCGAAAAATTATGGTCGGTGACGATCCCCCCTCAGGGCGAACCGGCATTTGGTCTTCGCGCCGTATAGGTTTTCCAGTGCGCATTTTGATTGCGGCGGTGGGGCGGGGCCAAAAAACCGCGATAGATGAGGCGGCGGCCGCGAATGCCTATCTGAAACAAGCCGGGCAGTTGGGGGCGCGCCTCGGATTTGGCGCCATGGCGCTGTGCGAAGTCGAGGATCGGAGCAAACGCGCGCCTTCTGAGGGCGCCCAGCGCAAGGAGCGCGAAGGCGAATTGCTACTGGCGCAGGTCCCAGAGGGGGCAAGCCTGGTGGCGCTGGATGGCCGGGGACGTGCATTATCCAGCGAAAAATTCGCCGAATGGCTTGGGCATGCCAAGGATCAGGGTTGCCGCAGTCTTGTGTTCGCCATTGGCGGTGCGGACGGCCTTGCCGATCCCGTCATTGCCCGCGCCAATATGCAATTGTCGCTGGGGGCAATGACCTGGCCGCATATGCTGGTGCGCATGATGCTGGCGGAGCAAATTTACCGTTCTGTAACCATTCTGGCCAATCATCCTTATCATCGCGGCTAGACCTTGTTCAGAAGTTCCCTGATAATTCGGAGCAATTTTTCCTATCAAGATTGAACTGGATGGTTCAATCAAAACGGTAAAAAAATGGCTCTGGGCCAGAGGTGTGTAATCCTGACAAGCGGCTGTGGACTTGTCCGCGCTGGCGCAGTATTTTGAGAAATCCGTGTGACTCGCGCACGGCAACACAGGTTTTGATTATTGCGTATTCTCTTAACCCGAGCCTCACTGATTGCGGCCTTGTTTGGGACCGTGTGGATTGCGCCTTCATGGGCCCAAACTGATCCGGGATTGGGTGGTGCAGACCTCAATGCGAAACTGGTGCAAACCGCCTTGATGATCCAGACCCGCGAACAGGAAGTTCTGGACAGTGAAGCCCGGCTGGATGAACTGACACTGCGCCGCCGCAGCCAAATGGCACAGTTTGACAGTCAGCGCGGTGAACTGTCGCACCTTCTGGCCGCCATGCAACGCCTGGGGCGTCAACCGCCAGCCCTGCTTCTGGTCCGCGCTGACGCAGCCATTGAGCATGTGCGGGGCGCAACATTGCTGGGGGCGGTGATCAAGGGAGTCGAGCAGGAAGCGGCGGTTCTGCGTGAGGATTTGGCGGAAATCGAGAAGCTGGAAGAGCTTATGGCCGAGGAGCACCAGCAGCATGTCGCCCAGCTTGCGGAACTGCGGGAAGAGCAAAAAGCCTTGAGCGCGCTGCTTGTGGAACAGACCGGGCAGCAATCTGCGCTGATCGAGGTGGCGGCTGCGACAGCGGACGCGATGGCCATTCTCGCCAAAAACGCCCAGGACGCGGGTGAATTGCTGCAGCGCCTGGAAAAATCCACAAAGACGACCGCCGGATCGGACAGTTTGCCACGCCCAAAGCCTGGCCGGCCGCCATCAGGTACGGCGGAAGATCAGGATGTTGCCTTATTGTCTCCGATGGCCCCGGAACAAGCGCAATCCCCCAGACCGGTTCGTTTTAGCGCCGCTCAGGGCCTGCTGCCCATCCCCGCGCGCGGCAAGATCGTGGCAAATTTCGGGGCCAGGGACAGCACCGGCGCGCCCCGGCGCGGATTGAGCATCCGAACCCGCGAAAGCGCCGAAGTCGTGGCGCCATTCGATGGAAAAATCGTATTTGCCGGGCCATTTCGGGCCTATGGCCAATTATTGATCGTGGAAGTGGGCGAGGGATACCATATATTACTATCTGGCATGTCATTGGTGCATGGTGTCGTTGGACAGAATGTGACACAAGGACAGCCGGTTGGGCGCATGGGAACCGGCCCCAAGGGTGACTCGTCTGCACAATCCTCTCCAGCAGGGGGGTCGGATCTGCGTGATCTATATGTCGAATTCCGCAAGGATGGAAAACCGTTCAACCCCATAGCGTGGTTGAAAGTCAGCGAAAAGAAGGTAAGTGGCTAATGCTCATGACATCAAAACATACAAAACGCTTGCTTGCAGCGGGCGCCATGCTGGCTTTCACGATGATCCCGGGCGGGGCGGCGTTTGCCGCCAGCGCTGAGACCTATGAACAGCTTAATCTTTTTGGCGATATTTTTGAGCGGATTCGCAATGATCATGTGGTGGAATCCAAGGACAATGAACTTGTCGAGGCGGCCATCAACGGTATGCTCGCTTCGCTTGACCCGCATTCGAGCTTTCTGAACGCAGACGCTTATCGCGACATGCAGGTGCAGACCCGGGGCGAATTCGGCGGCCTGGGCATTGAAGTCACCATGGAAAACGGCGTCGTCAAGGTGGTTACGCCGATTGACGACACTCCGGCTGCAAAAGCGGGCATTCAGTCCGGCGATTACATTACCCATCTGGACGGCAAACAGGTCATGGGAATGAATCTGCGCGAGGCGGTGGATCTGATGCGCGGCCCCGTGGATACGCAGATCAAGTTGAGCGTTGTGCGCGAAGGTCTGACCGAACCCCTGGAATTGGTGCTGAAGCGCGCGGTAATTACCGTTCAATCGGTGCGCGCACACCGTGAAAAGGATATTGCCTATGTGCGCATCACCGCCTTTAACGAACATACCAATGATGGGCTGATTGAAAATATTGGCAAGCTGAAAAAGGAAATTGGCGCCAATTTTCAGGGCGTTGTTCTGGATCTGCGCAATAATCCCGGTGGATTGCTGGATCAAGCGATTGCCGTCAGTGATGCATTTCTGGAGCGCGGCGAAATCGTTTCCACCCGCGGCCGCCGCGCCGACGATATTCAACGCTATAGCGCGAACAAGGGCGACCTTACCGGCGGCAAGCCGGTGATTGTCATCATCAATGGCGGATCGGCCAGCGCGTCGGAGATTGTCGCTGGCGCCTTGCAGGATCATCGCCGCGCCATCGTTTTGGGCACCACCAGCTTCGGCAAGGGTTCGGTGCAAACCATCATCCCGTTAAGTGGAAAGGGGGCGCTGCGCATGACGACGGCCCGGTACTTCACCCCATCGGGACGCTCTATCCAGGCCACAGGTATCGAACCGGACATCAAGGTTGAACAGGCCAAACTTGAGGTGGTTGAGCCAAAACGCCTGCGCAGCGAAGCCGATTTGCCAAGCCACCTTGACGGCGGCACAAAACCCAAGAACGAACAGGACAAGCCGCAAAGCAAGGACGCGCCTGCTGCGCCCGAAAAGGCGCCGGGAAAAGAGGCGCCCGGTGGCGCGGGGGAACCCGGAAAAGTTTCCACCGAAGAAGCCCCCGCAGCGGATTATCAGCTAAGTTACGCCCTTGATCTGATGCGCGGCATGTCCTTGATGGCGCAGCGCGCCGTGAATTAGCGGTAAAGTGACGTTGAGGCGCGGCATTGGCGCGTAAACAGGTCAAACGCGGGGGGCCGCGCGGCCCCCGGAATGCGCCTGCGCCAGAGGGTGACGGCGCCGCCCGTTCCGGCCCAAGCCCTGTGCTTATTGTCACTTTTCTGTTATTGGCGGTTCTGGGCGCGGTGATCGGGTGGCTGGCGACGGGTGACTTTGAGGCGGCTATACCCAGTGTTTCCCTTTCGCTGGATCAGCCGGCGGGCGAGCGGGTCGAGGAATTGATGGCGCCGCCGAAGCCTAACGCCGCTGTCCCAGCATCCCCCGAAGTGAACGCCGCGCCATCTGCGCCCGTCAGCCGCCGTATCCTGCCCGTGACGGTTGCGCCGGATGGAAAAATCAGCCTCGCCCCTGTTCCTGATCCCGCACTGGTCGAGCAGACCGTTATTGGGCCACTGCCCCGTATTGCCGAGGACGGCGCGCAATCATGGCATGTTTATGCGCATCCGGCCCCCGCCCTGAATGGCCGCCCGAAAATCGCCATTGTCATCAGCAGCATGGGCCTGCGTGAAGCGCCAACCCGGCTGGCGGTGCAAAGGCTGCCAGCGCCGGTTACGCTCGCCTTTACCCCCTATGGCGACGGCTTGCAGGAGTGGGTTTCCCAGGCCCGCGCCGCCGGCCATGAGGTGCTGTTGGAACTGCCCATGGAGCCATATGACTATCCGGAAAATGATCCGGGTCCGCAAGCCCTGCTGACCAGTCTGTCCGCGGAGGAAAATACCAACCGGTTGGAATGGCTGCTGTCGCGATTCCCGGGATATGTAGGCGTGATTAATTTTTTTGGCGGTAAATTTTCGGCCTCCGAAACGGCGCTGGGGCCGGTCATGGCCGAATTAAAAGGACGTGGACTGATGATTGTGGACAATCAATCCGCATCACGCAGCAAGATATCCGGCATTGCCCAGCAGATTGATATGCCCTTTGTTTCCGCAACGGTGCAACTTGATGCGGATTTAACACAAGCAGGTATCGACGCGGCGCTAGCCGCGCTTGAACGCAAGGCGGTGTCTGAACAGTTTGCGGCGGCAATTGGCTCACCCCTGCCATTGACAATCGAACGGATCAGCCTTTGGGCGGAAAAGCTGCATGAACGGGGCATCACCCTTGTGCCTGTCACCGCGTTAATTCCAGGAACCGGAAAATGAACGAACTGATGCAATTCACCAGCGATATTTTGCCAGAGCAATACAGGCCCTGTGCCGGAATTTTTCTGCTCAACGCGCATGGTCAGGTATTTGCCGGCAGGCGGAATGACATCGAGACGGATAATATCATCAGTAAACTGATTGATAAGCCATGGCAGTTGCCACAAGGTGGAATCGACCCCGGCGAAACGCCTGCCGCCGCCGCCATGCGCGAACTTCGCGAAGAAGTTGGAACCGGCAATGCGACAATGCTTGCGCAAAGCCGTCAATGGCATTGCTATGACGTACCACCTGAAATTGCCGCCATGAAATGGCGGAACAAATATCGTGGGCAGGCGCAAAAGTGGTTTTGTCTCCGGTTTGATGGCGTTGACAGCGAGATAAATATTGCGACAGCCCACCCGGAGTTTGATGCGTGGCGATGGGTTGGCATTGACGATATCAGTGCGCTCGTCGTGTCGTTTAAACGCGATGTTTATGCCCGCATCGCCGAAGAGTTTCGCCCTTATGCGGCCGCGTTGCGGCAGGCGGCGGGCGTATAAGAATGGAACATAACATGAGCAGGCCTACGATCTTGATGGTGCATGGGGCGTTTGGCGGTGGCTGGGCATTCGAGAGGTTTCAGGATTTTTTTGAGGCGCGCGGTTATCGCTGCATTGCGCCTGACTTGCGTCATCACAGCCGGGCGCTGCCGGGCGCGCACTTGACGAAACTGGCGGGGACCAGCCTGCTGGATTATATGCGCGACCTGGAATCGCTGGTTGCAACGATTGAGGGTGAATTTGTTTTGATGGGGCATTCCATGGGCGGGCTATTGTGTCAGATGCTGGCGGCGCGCGGGCATACTGCGGCGGCAATGGTGCTGCTGGCGCCTTCTCCGCCAGCGGGGATTATACCGGCAAGCTCGATGGAAATGCTGACGGCGTTCGGGATTTTCGCCAGCGGCATGGGCTTTGGGCAGAGCAGCCTGGCGCCGGATCGCCATACTGCGGCCGCACATGCGCTGTCGCATGTGCCGGATCCGCATAAAAAAGCCATATTGGACCGGCTTTCGCCGGAATCAGGCTATGCGTTGTTTGAAATCATGTGCTGGATGATGGACATACGGCAGGCCAGCCGTGTGGACTCTGGCAAGGTGACGTGCCCGGTCCTGGCGATTGCGGGCGGTCATGATTCAATCAACACCCCGGACACGGTGCGGCAAATTGTGCGGCGTTATGGGGACCTGGCCGAGTTTCATTGTGTTGACAAAGTCAGTCACTGGCTGCTGGACGGCCCGCAATGGCCCGAAATAGCGCAACATTGCGCCGCCTGGCTGGAACGGTTGCCCGCAATTGGCCCGGCAAGGACGCCTGACCATGACGATATATGCTTCTCCCGCAGCTAATTCGGAGGGGGGGAGGGATCAAGCGGCGAAATCTATTCAGCCGCGTTGATCGATACGAACCGCCCATCGGCCTTGTTGATTTCGCGCAGTTGCCGGATGCCATCATCGGCTATTGCATCGCCAATTGTCCCATCGCCTTCATTGATCAGGCCTTTTAGATCAACCAGCGCCGCATATTTTGGCGCAGTGCGGTCCGTAATGATGCCGGCCTTCACCAGCGTTTTTACAAAGGTCCGGAAAACACTGTTGGATTTGCTCAGGCTGTTGCGGCTGATTGAATTTTGCATCGCTTCGTTGAAACAATCATTCACCCAGCGCCAGTCAAGGCCGAATTGTGCATAGATATCCTGCTTGAGTTCCGGGCTGTTCAGATTCGCTAACAGGCTTTGGAATGTGCTCCAGGCCCAATCTTCAATCTTGATGCGTTCTTCTTCGGGCAGGTTGGGAATGGTGCGGTCGGCCCAGATCTTGCCAAACTTATGATGAAACGCTTCATCGGTCATGGTGAACTGAATCATGGTGCGCAGCACGGGATCATTGGTGTTGCGGAAAATGCTGGCGAAGGTGCCCATCGCCATGCCTTCCAGAACCATCTGCATGCCAACCAGCTTCTTCCACACAATCGGCGTCAGAACCAGCTCGGTCAGCAGGCGGCGCACTTCACCACCCGCCGGGCGAATATAGCCAAAGCGCGACATCAGGTAATTGGTAAAGCCGGCCACGTGGCGGGCCTCTTCCCGGCATTGATTGGCTGCATATTCCTGGGCGCCGGGATCCAGCATAATGTGACACAGGCTGGCCGAAAGACTCGTGGCCGCCTGTTCGCCATGCAACAGACCCGATAACATTTGATGATTGATCAGATTCCCGAATTTCACACGATCATGTGGCGCGACCTTATCAATGACGCCGCACTTGAACTCGATAATGGTTTCTTCAGGCATGATCAGCTCTGCGTCAACATCAAACGGAATACTGAAATCCACATATTTCGGGTCCATCGGATCCCAGAAATGATCATGAGTCGCGGCGATAATTTTGTCGAACACAGAGGAGCGTTTGCCGTACCGTTCGGGCGCCAGCATTGCGGGAAAATCGTCAGGCGCCACGGCCTCATAGACGGAGTCGTAATTCGGGTTCAAGTCTTTGCTCATGACACGTCTCCTGCAGGTTTCCTGTATGCTGTTTGGCAGTCTAACAGACGTTAGAAAAAATGCAAGTGATTGAAGCGGGCGTATTAGAGGCTTTAATCCGCGCAAACAGGCTATGCCCGCACTGGGCACGCGGTCACGAAGGCGGCCGGCTCTGGATTTTAGAGCAGCTTTCCGCGATTAAGCGGGGTCACTTCGTCACTCCACTTGATCGCGGGCTGCCCTAAGCCGCCGCCCCTCTTGTGCTGGCAATGATATTCTTGCTGCGCAATGCCTCGATTTCAGCCTCGTTATAGCCATGTTCGCGCAGCACTTCGATGGTGTGTTGACCAAATGCGGGCGTGTCGCCGCGCGGATGGGCGTCTTCGCCGTCATGAAAGCGCACCGGCGTCGCAACGGACTTATAGGTTTCGCCATTGCTGCGGGTCACATCAACAAAGGCGCCCGCCGCATGGGCCTGTGGGTCCACGACGACCTCGGCTGCGGTCTGCACCGGGGCCCAGACCAGATCGGCGTCGTCGAAAATTTTGCCCCATTGCTCCAGCGTTTTTTGGGCGAACACCGCGTCAAGAATGCCGACAAGCTCGACGGCGTTCTTGCGCCGCCCCAGCGGGGTAGAAAAGCGTTCGTCTTCCGCAAGATGCTCCAGGCCCAGCGTGTTGGCCAGTTCCGGCCAATCGCGTTTTGTCTGACGCGGCAGATAGGCGAACCAGTGGCCATCGCCCGCCTGGAAAAAATTCGTCAGAGGACTGATCGTTTTTTCGCGTGGCGGGGTTGGCGCCAGCTTGCCAAAACGCAATTGCATGGCATAGTCCGAACTCATCATATAGATGCCTGTGCGCAGCAGCGATGTTTCCACCAGCCGCCCCTTGCCGGTTTTTTCGCGCTCATATAATGCGCCCATGATGCCGCCAAGGGTGGTCAGCCCGGTTACGTGATCGCCGGCCGCGGTGCGCAGTGGAAATGGATTTGCGCCTTCCGGCGCCATGGTGCGGCACGTGCCTGCGCGCGCCCAGAACGCCGCCATGTCAAATCCAGGGCGGTCGCGTTCTTCGCCTATCATGCCATAGCCGGACACGCTGGAATAAATCAGCCGGGGATTTTCTTTTTTCAATGCCTCATAATCCAGCCCCGCGCGTTCCAGTGCGCCGGGGCGCGTATTGGTGATGAACACATCGGCGTCGCGCACCAGACGCTTCAGAACCGCAACGCCTTCAGGCGTGGATGTATCGATGCAGATCGCCCGCTTGCCGCGATTATCAAGATCGAAAAGCGGGTTGCCAAAGGATGCGGCGTCTTTCACCGGCGTTGGAAACACCCGCCACGGATCGCCCCTGGGGGATTCGATCTTGATCACATCGGCGCCCCAGTCGCGCATGATGCCGCCCGCAGAAGGCGCGGCAACATAGGTCGCCATCTCGATTACTTTCACTCCCTCCAGCATTGGGTGTCCCCCATATTATTGTGTCAATAACAACAAGCGCCGTTCCGTGCGTCCTCCATGCAGGCGCGCATCCAGCCAGCCTCAAGCCAGGTATATTTCTACCAGAAAACCCGCTATATCCGCATTACTAAATCGTATCGCTTGCAGCGGCGGGTTTGAGCATCGCGGATATTATGGAGACGCGCCGCTTAGAGCAGCCCGCGATCACATGGCGTCACTTCGTGACCCCACTTGATCGCGGAAAGCTGCTCTAACACATTAAAATCCAAGGCAATCTGCACTAAGTTCCAGCCTCATGGCTTGAACTTAGTGCAGATTGCCTTAGTTTCTCACTCGAAAAAGAAACCATCCCTGATTAACGGCGCGACATTGTTGTAGTTTTCTTGCGACACCGCGAACGAGGCCAGCATGTTGGAACGGGGCAGGCCGCGATCAAGCTCTCCAAGCCAGTAGGTATTGCCGCTTGGGTCCGGCGCGCGGTCAAGAACATTCTGGTAAATCAAATTTACGAACGCCGAATTACTGAGATTGGTTCCATATTTCGCGGTGAACTCCGGCGAGGCGATAAAGCTGGCGGCGACAACCGAGCCATATTCCTGGCCCCGGTCCAGTTCGCGTATCCAATAGCCAAGGCCGCTGGCATCCGGTGTGCGGTCAAACGCGGCGCGATATAGCAAATAGCCCTTGCCGCCATTTTGTGTGGGCGCACTGTCAAACGCCATTACGCCGTCGTTAAACTGAACACGTTCATAATTGACCAGCGTCACGGTCCCGTTGCGGCCCGGTATGCTGTCCGTTATGGTGGTCGTACCCCCGGCGGATGAGAAGGAGAAATCGGTGCGCGCGCTACGGATCGTATGCAGGTTCAAACCATCATCTCCGGTGATCAGTTCCCGCGATTCCGTGGTGGCGGGGCGGCTTGAGCGGCCGATAATCGGGTCGGCGATAACAATCGGCACCGAGCCGTCAGCGACCGGATAGCGCGGCAGATTGCCTATGCCGCCCAAAATGGTAGCGATCTTGACGACGGCGCCGCTATCGGCGGCTGCATCGCTGACGCTCAGCCGGTAGGTGCCGGAACCTGCGCTTGTGACATCAAGATAGAAAATGCCGGTGGCGGTTGGGGTGAAGATGAAAGCGGCGTTCAACCCGGTGCCGCTATTGTCGTCGCCCGCGCCAGTAAATACGCCATTGCTATCGAACAATTGAAGACTGGGGTCAGCCAATGTGCCGCGCCCGGTGTCCATGCCCTCCAACTCGAAGCGATAGCTTTTACCGCCCTGTAAATTGACCCGAAACCAGTCCCTGTCCCCTGTGGCGTCAATATTTCCGGAAATATTTCCTGGGGCAATAAGCGATCCTCCGGTGGAGGTGGCAGCTGCAAAATCATCATTGACAATGGGATTGGCCAGCGCGATCGCACTAAGCCGGTATGTGCCAAAGTCACTGCTCGTTGCGTCCAGATAATATTCGCCGCTCTCGGTCGGGGTGAAGACGAACCGGGAATTCATGCCCGTACCGCCATTATCGGTAAATACCCCCGCATAGGCGCCAGCGGCATTGAACAGACGCAGGAAGGGATCGTTAACCGTGCCGCGCCCGGTGGCGCCGCCCTCCATGTCAAACTGATAGCGTGTCCCCGCTGTCAGATTTACGCGGAACCAGTCGCTGTCAAGCGGCCGTTCGACCGTGCCATTGACAAAGCCGCCAACCGTAAGCAGGCCGGTGGTGCGGGTGGAACCCGCAAAATCATCCTGATCCGCAGACGTTCCCACAATAACCGTATTGAGGCGGTAGGTGCCGGTGTCTTCACCGAACGCCCCCGCAGCCAGATAATAGGTCCCCCCCGCCGTTGCCGTAAAAAACAGGCTGGAGTCCAGGCCCGCACCGCTATCATCATCCGACTGGATCTCCACGCCGCTGCTGTTAAACAGGCTCAGGAATGGATCGGAAAGGGTTCCGTGTGAGGTGTCGGCGCCTTCCAGATTAAATTGATAACGCGTCCCCTCGGTCAGAGTAATCCGGAACCAGTCCGTATCGCGCGAAACTTCAATATTGCCATTGACGGCGCTACCGGCGGTCACTGCTCCGGCCGTGGCGGTGGTGCTGGAAAAATCGTCAACTATCACTGGCGCTGTGCTGACTGCGGCGCTGACGCGATAGGTTCCCATTCCGGAATTGGCCGAGGCCGCTTCCAGATAATACACACCGCTTGTGCTTGGGGTAAACAGGAAGCGGGCGTTCAGGCCCGTACTGCTGTCATCATCATAGACGCCCGCATACTCGCCGCTGCTGTTATACAAAGCCAGAAATGGATCGCTCAGCGTTCCCTGCGCGGTGTCCGCCCCTTCCAGATCAAATTGATAGCGGGTCCCCGCCGTCAGATTTACCCGGAACCAGTCATTGTCGGGGGCGCCTTCACCAAGGGGCGCGCCAATGGCTCCAGAAACCGAGCCGCCGATGGCCAGGGTTCCGACTGTTGCGGTCGACGCCGCGAAATCATCTGCGGCGACCGCTGATACGCTGATGCGGTAAGTGCCGGCGCCATCGCCGTAACTGGAGGCCGCTAGGTAAAAATCTCCGCCTGTCGTGACCGTAAGGAAGAAACTGGAGTTCAGCCCCTCCCCGCTGTCATCATCGGTAAGCCCCGTATCAGCGCCATTGCTGTTGTATATTCTCAGAAAGGGATCAGCAAGCGACCCCTGACCGGTATCAGCCCCTTCCACGTCAATCTTATAGGTTGTCCCGGCTGTTCCGCTGAAGCGAAACCAGTCGGTGTCGCTGGAGGTTTCGATATTCCCCGTGGCCGAACCGCCGATGCTGAGATTGCCCGCCGTCGTAACGCCGTCGGCAAAATCATCATTGGGCCTGGTGGCCGTTGCCGCCGCCCGGGCGCTGATTGTGTAGGTGCCGATATTGTCCGAAAAACCTGAGACAGCGAGATAAAAATTACCCCCAGTGGTGGCGGTAAGGAAAAAACTGGAATTCAGGCCGGTGCCGCTATCATCATCGGACAGTCCTGTATCCGTGCCATTGGCAAGATATATCTGCAAGAACGGGTCAGCCAACGATCCTAACCCGGTATCGGCCCCCTCCACATCAATCTGATAGGTCGTGCCCGCCGTTCCTTCAATGCGAAACCAGTCAATGTCCCCCGCCGTCTCGATAGAGCCGGTTGCTGATCCGCCGATAGCCAGATTGGCTGTCGTCGCCGTCGAGGCGGCGAAATCATCGGTTATGGCCGCAACAGAGGCGCTAAGACGATAGGTGCCCATACTGGTGCCGACACTGGTGGCTTCAAGATAGTAAATGCCGGTATATGCCGGGATAAACACAATCCTGGAATTCAGACCTGTACCCGTATCGTCATCAAATACACCCGCATAGGATCCATTGCTGAAATACAATTTCAAAAATGGATCCACCAGGGTTCCACGCGATGTGTCGGTCCCCTCCAGATCAAACAGATAACGTGTTCCTTCCGTCAGGCTGATACGGAACCAATCACTGTCCAGGGGGCTTTCAATATTGCCGTCAATCGAATTGCCAGGCGCAACCGATCCGGTCGTGGATAAATAATCTGAAAAATCGTCGGGCATGGAATGCTCCGTTTATCCGCAAGAATGACTGGTTAACCATAATGTCCAGAGAGTTTTCATGATAGTGACAGATGCTACGTTTATAACAAGTTCATTCCGGGACGATCAAGCAAAGTTGAAAAGCCGCCGCCTGGCGGTCTGATCCGAACATGGTCTAGAAACTCCAATTGCGGCTTAGCATGAATTGACTACGAATATTGTCGTAATCATAGTTGGGTAAATTTGAATTCGAGTTCTGGTAGCCGATGGACAGATTAAGTAACGTATCGCCGATTGCGCCTGACGCAGCGGCGGCTCCGCCGAAAGCCAGAGCGCCGAGGGTGGAAAGCGGCACGCCATAGGATATTTCGACGGACAAATCGGTGTCCTTGCGGGTCAGGTTCGAGATAAAGAAATCGGGTCCTTCGTAAACCTGCTTTTCGACTGTGGCCAGAACCGAGAGATTCGCTGCGCGCGGCAGAAGTTTTTGTAGCCCCGCAGAGATCTCGTACCCCTTGTAGGATTCAAAAGTACTTGCCGCCACGCGATTGAACACCAGCCCCACGCTTGCAATCGTCGTCGCATCGATCAGTCTTTGGCCTCCGGCTTCCACTTTCTGATAATGCCCGCTCTGTAGCCCCGCAAATGGGGTGTTCGTGGTGTTGTTGAAAGCCCTCCAGCCCTGCCGCACCTGTGCATAGCCCGTGATTTTAGAACCGGTTACCGGCTTTTGCCAGCGCAATGAGACCGCAAAATCGCGTAAATATTTCTCCCGGTCGAGACTGAGCAGGCTCATATGCGCACCAGGCGCGATATCGCCAATAGCCGATCGATAATACAGCCCGGTATTCAGCACCAGCGCGCGGACATCAAGTTCGTCCACTTCAACCTGATCATCATACAAGCTTGTGAGATCGGCAAAAACCTGTTGCAAACGCTGCCTGCCCGTGTCCCTGGACAGTTGAACCACGCCAAGGGCGAAGCGTCCCAGATCCGCTTCCCGTCGCCCTGGCAGATCGACTGGCGCATCGTTCACCAATACGGTCCCGCCGTTTGGGAACGAGTTGCGATTGCTGTCTTGATGCATGCCCGCGGCGAATGAAAATCGTGTGCTAAGGGGGTTTAAACGCTTTGCCATCAGGGCGCGGTATTTTGCGACGCCGGCCTTGACCCCCACCGAGGTCTCCCTTGCGTCCAGAATATCCAGTTGCGCCGATGCCTCGTCAATCACGTCCATACGAAACAGGACAATCGCATATAGCAGCCGGACATTATCCGCGCCGGGATTTTTTAGCAGGATCCGTTCCAGCGTCACGGAAGCCAACTGGATATTGCCCTGCTGGATCAGCGCCCGGGCATAATTCAGATTAACACCCATATCATCAGGGGCGGCAAGCACACTGGAATAATCCAGTTCAGGCGGAATGCCGGTTTGCGCGTTAAAATCGCTGGCGCGCCTGAGCTGATCGGCCTGACGCCGGGTTTCCCGCTCGCGGCTTTGCACGGCCTCGCCCGGCGGCTGTTGCGCCAGCGCCAGGGGCGCCGCAACCAGAACAGTCAGCGCGGCACAGACCATTGCCCGAAATAGGCTGCCCAGGTGAAAGAAACTATGCATAAATGGTCCATTAACAGGATCGAAAATCAGGCAGCGAGAAGACAAGGAATACCAAGGGAGGCTTCGGATACAAATTTCTACGTTCTTAAACCATCACTTTTAAGTTAGTTCCAGCCGATTATATCGCATCTGGAAAAGATTCCAGATATTTTAGGGAAGCCTGTTTGCGCTCTGTGCAAACATCATGAGATAGAGGACGGCAATGTATTGGGATAGGCTGACGGTAAAGTCCTACATTCAATTTTGTGCAACAATGGTAATTGCAGCGTCCCTGACGAACAGTGCGTGGGCGGCGCCAGGCAATGTCGGGGTCGCTGGCGGCGTCGCGGGTGTCGTGCGCGTCTCCGAGGGGGAACGCCCCGCGCCCGAATTGGTCGTAACGGGCATGCCCATGCAGATGCGAGATCACATAAAAAGTGAGAAGGATGGCCGTGCACAGCTTCTGCTGATGGACCAGACCGTATTCACCATTGGCCCGAACAGTGATTTGGTGATTGATGAATTCGTCTATGACCCGGCCTCCGGCGTGGGCCGCGTATCCGCCAATTTCACCAAGGGCATGATGCGCTATGTGTCGGGCAAAATCGGCGCGCAAGACCCGCTGGGGATAACCATCAAGGCGCGCGACGCCACTATCGGGGTACGCGGCACGGCCCTGTTCGTAATGGATGATCCTGAACTTTCCGATGGCACGCAATTCATCGGCCTGCTTGGTCCCGGGATAAAAAACGATAGCAGCCTGAAAGCGGGCAGCATCACTGTAAGCACCGAAAACAGGTCCGTCGATGTGGTGCGTGCTGGATTTGGCGTATTCGTGACGCCGGGTCAGGATGTTGGCCCCGCAGTGCCCACACCGTCCCGGCTTATCCAGTCGCTGGCGCGCGACATGACGGGCGAGGTCAGGCTGGCTTCTGGCGCGGTCAATGACGCCGCCAACAATACCGGCAGCCAGGCGGAGGAGGGCGATGAATCCGGCGAGGATTGGCAGTCCGGAGAATCGAATTCTATTGAAGGCTATAATCTGGCCGAGGAAACCAAGTCACTTTCCGGGCTGCTGGGAATCGATGTGGAACTGGCGGCGCTGGCGATAGATTATTATTCCAGCCTTGCGGATATTTTTTTCAATACACGTGATCGAAGCCTGACGGCGGCGGAAATAGACCGTATTCTGAAGGACAGCTTTGCCCAGTTGCCCAATCTGACCGGAGCCCTGCCTGACAAGGTGGTGATCCCCGGCATGCTCGTTTTGACCTGGAAGAATGCCGTCGGCAACATGCGTGAGCTTGATCTGCATCTGACCGGCCCGGACGGCACACCCACTGGGCGTTTTCACGTCTTCTATGATAATCCCGGAAATTATACGGCGCCGCCATTCGCCCTGCTGGATCGCGATAATTTCGCCAGAGCGGGTGAGACGAGCGGCGAATTGATCGGCCTGTCCGATAATATCGCCAGACTTGATGTGGATAACGGTAATTCGCTGTTTCGCGCCATTGTGTTTAACACATCGGACATCAATAATCATGCCAGCACGGCGCTGTCCAACCCGGCGAATGAAGCCAGGGTAAGATTGATCGCGGGTGGCGTCATTTCCCGGACACAAACCGGGTCCGCAATTACGTCGGGACTGGCGGTTTTGGATGTGCGCCCGATCGCGGGTCAGGTCGGCCACACCTGGACGGTGCTGGACACAACTGTCAGCGGCGCCGATCCTGTCATTAACATCGTCGATAATCGCCATGATGATGGGCTGGGAACGATCATTGAGAGACCTCACTGAGCGCCTGGTGGGTGATGCAGGATTCGAACCTGCGACCCGCTGATTAAGAGTCAGCTGCTCTACCAACTGAGCTAATCACCCCTAGCGCCATTTCCGTTTTGATTGAACCATCCGGCTCAACAAAAACAGCAAAAATGGCCCTAATACCAACGGCCTGATGAACAGACTAGTTGTCATTCTGAGCGAAGCGAAGAATCCCCATCCATTTCGGGGAGATCCTTCGCTTCGCTCAGGATGACAGGTCAGGGCATAGGGCCGCTAGTATAAAATATCAACGCAACCCTGTTTTACGGATCAGACGGGATTGCCAAGGGCGATTCCGTCTGATCCGGACAGGCTCTAGAGATCGAGGGTTGCGTATAACAAAGCCGGACCGGACTGTCCATCATAACCCGTAGCCGGGATGGATTTGCCGCTTAAGTGAGCGCTTTTGGGCGATCGAGGAACGCCGTGCATTGGGCGATATTGCGCACATGCAGATCAAGCATCTGGGCCAAATCCCTGCGTAAGTCCCCTTCATCAAGCTGGGGCAGAATTTCTTCGAGTTTGCGCACAACCCATTCCTGACCCCGGTTGAGAAAACCAAGCCGCGCCTCCAGACCCTGTTTTGCAAGAACCTTTTCCAGAAAATCGCCCGTTCGTGCCGATGGCGCGCCATGCAGGCGGCTCACCCAGTCAGCCAGCATGCCGCAGCACCAGGCTTCATCCTGGCGCACCTGTTCGATCAGGGCTTCGGCGGGACCGCCCGCATATTCACGGCGGAACAGGGTCGCGGATTTTGCGCCAGCGCGTTCGGCCTCCAGCAGCGCATTGAGAAAATCGCACAGCGCAGAATGATCCAACATGTGCTCTGTCACTCCCTCAAAAGATCAGGCCGGTTTTTTCTGGAATCGGCACCCCGCGATGCACGGATGCGCTCAACACCAGGCCAAATCCGAATAGCAGGGTTAGCATCGCCGTGCCGCCGTAGGAAACAAAAGGCAAGGGCACCCCAACCACCGGGATCAGCCCCATCACCATAGCCATATTGATAAACACATAAAGGAAGAAATTCAGCATAACCCCAAGCACAATAAGCCTGCCAAACTGGTGGCGCACCCGCATGGCGATGACATAGCCATAGGCGATCACTGCCGCAAACAGGCATAATAGAAGCAGCACGCCAATCATGCCCATCTCTTCTGCAAACATCGTGAAAATAAAATCAGTATGCATCTCGGGCAGAAAATCCAGGTGGCTCTGGGTGCCCTGCATATAGCCCTTGCCAAACGCGCCGCCGGAACCAAAGGCGATTTTGGACTGCATGATGTGATACCCGGTCCCAAGCGGATCCTGTTCCGGGTTCAAAAAAGTCAGCACCCGGTTTTTTTGATAATCATGTAACAAACCCCAGGCAATGGGCAGGGCCGCCATCGCCAGGGCAAATGCGGCCGCATAATATTTCCATGAAACCCCGGCTAGAAACATTAATCCCCCCGCGCCAGCAATCAGCAGCAGCGCCGTGCCCAGGTCAGGCTGACGCATGACCAGCGCTACAGGTAGGAGCAGCAGCGCCAGTGGCAGCATTAACGCCGCCGGATGGGAAATCCGCCCCGGATTCATGCCATGAAAATAATGGGCATACACCATCACCAGTGCGATTTTCATAATTTCAGATGGCTGCAATTGCAGAAACCCGAGATCAATCCAGCGCTGGGCGCCCATGCTAATCTCGCCCAGGACCTCGACCCAAATCAACAAACCAAGCCCGAGGCCATAGACCGGATAGGCCAGACGCCGCCAATGACGGATATCAATCATCGCCACCGTCAGCATCATCACAACACCTAATGCAAACCGCAATACATGCTGCTGCGCCCAGGGTTCCCAGCCACGACCAGCAGAATACAGCACAGCCGTCCCTACACTGGTGATCATGGCAAGCATCACTACCAGCGGCCAGTTAAGCCGGCCGAGTTTCATGCGAAGCGTCAGTTCAGACGACGCCCGCGTCGTGTTGGCGGAACCGAATGCGGATTCAAGCGCCATGGGGATTATCCAATATCATGTAGACTGGCTAAAGAATTGCCGCCAATTGTCTGGCAGCATAACCCATTCGCATCGGGTGTCGTTATTTACCGTGAGATCAGGTGGCGGCAAAGCGGGTTCATTTTTTCGGAAGCAGGTCGATGTCGTCCACTCACTCATAATGGTAACGGCAGGCAATAATAACCAGTTCATCATTTTCCACCGCATAAATCAGCCGGTTGGATTCATCAATGCGCCGTGACCAAAACCCGGCCAGGTTCTCACGCAACGGTTCAGGTTTGCCGATGCCTGTTAACGGCTGACGCAAACAATCCTGAATTAAGCTGTTTATACGCTTTAAGGTCTTTCGATCCTGCTTCTGCCAGTACTGATAATCTTCCCATGCCGCAAGCGTCCAGGTAAGACGGCTAGCCATCCAAATCCTGCATGTCGCGCAGTTTCACCCTGCCTTGCCTGTATTGCTTAATGGAACGCGCCAGATGCGCCGCATTGGCCGGTGTCTTCAATAGATGAACAGTTTCCATCAA